>Ga0209123_1003836_pt1 | contig 10831 bp, 8 predicted proteins | sample BarGraIncu00431A_FD_184500 | JGI IMG/M metagenome (GOLD analysis project Ga0209123, IMG submission 184500) | Arctic peat soil microbial communities from Barrow, Alaska, USA - Barrow Graham LP Incubations 004-31A (SPAdes) (version 2) | ecosystem: Environmental > Terrestrial > Soil > Wetlands >...
CTCAGCTGCGCCAGCTGCCACGGCGCCGACGGGCACGGGCTCGCGACCCAGCAGTTCACGAGCCCGAACATCACGTACTCGAACCTCACCGACCCCAAGGGCATGCTCGCCCCGGACGGAACGCGCAGCCCCACCTACACCGACGCCAGCCTGCGCCGGGCGATCACCACCGGCATCGACCCGACCGGCGGCCAGCTCGCCTGGCCGATGCCGCAGTGGCAGCTCACGGGCCAGGAGTGGGGCGGCCTGCTCGCCTACCTGAAGACGTTGCACTAGAGCCTCCATGGGGCAAGTCATGTTCATTGATCCACGCGACGAGGAGGCACGGCGATGACGGCGATCGACGCGGTCTGCGGCATGAGCGTCGAGGAGGACAGCGCCGCGGCGACCTACGAGTACAAGGGCGTCACCTACTACTTCTGCAACGTGGGCTGCAAGAAGGACTTCGAGGAAGACCCCGAGGCGTACCTGCCGAAAGCCTGAGCCGGTCGTGAACGCCGCCGTCATACTCCCCCTCGCCTCGGTCGCAGGCGAGATCGGTCGGGCGCTGAGCATCGCCTTCGGCATGCTCTGGCAGATCCTCTGGGCGCTGATCCTCGGCTTCGCCCTCTCCGCCATGGTCCAGGCGGTCGTCTCCAAGCGCACCATGACCCGTCTGCTGCCGGACGCCAGGCCACGCTCACTGGCCGTGGCCGCCGGCCTCGGCGCGGCCTCGTCCTCGTGTTCCTACGCTTCGGTGGCGCTGGCGCGCTCGATCTTCCGCAAGGGCGCCGACTTCACGGCGGCGATGGCCTTCGAGTTCGCCTCCACCAACCTCGTCATCGAGCTCGGCATCATCCTCGCCCTGCTCATGGGCTGGCAGTTCACGCTCGGGGAGTTCGTCGGCGGACCGCTGATGATCGTCTTCCTCGCCCTGCTCTTCCGCGTCTTCCTCAAGCAGCGCCTGGTGGAAAAGGCCCGCCGCCAGGCCGACAAAGGCCTGCTCGGCTCGATGGAGGGCCACGCCGCCATGGACATGTCGGTCACCGAGGGCGGCTCGCTGTGGCATCGCATCACCTCGCCCAAGGGCTTCACCGCGATCAGCCACACATTCGTGATGGACTGGGCCGCCGTCTGGAAGGACATCTTCGGCGGCCTGCTCATCGCTGGGGCCCTGGCGGCATGGGTGCCGAACAGCTTCTGGCAGGGGTTCTTCCTCGTCGACCACCCGCTGCTCGCCAAGCTCTGGGGGCCGCTCGTGGGGCCGCTCGTGGCGATCGTCTCGTTCGTCTGCTCGATCGGCAACGTGCCCCTGGCTGCCGTGCTCTGGAATGGCGGCATCAGCTTCGGCGGCGTGATCGCCTTCATCTTCGCCGACCTCATCATCCTGCCCATCCTCAACATCTACCGCAAGTACTACGGTTGGCGCATGATGCTCTTCCTGCTTGCCACCTTCTACGTGACGATGGTCGCCGCCGGCTTCGTCGTCGAGATCCTCTTCGGAGCGCTCGGCCTCACCCCCACCGCACGCAACGCTAAGGTCATCGAGGCGCACGTCGCTTGGAACTACACGACCGTGCTCAACATTATCTTCCTGGCGCTGGCGGCGCTGCTCCTCTGGCGCTTCTTCCGCACCAAGGGCATGGCCATGCTGCGCATGATGAACAAGCCGATGGCGGAGGGGCACGACCACGGCGCCGCGGCCTCGCGTGGCTGACTGCACCCGCGCAGGCAAGCCCTAGATGTTCTGCATCACGAGGTTGTTGACGTGTGAGCCTCCCGAGCGGTGCGTCGTCGTCGAGGCAGCATCAAGTTCGCACATGGGCTGCGAACGGGCGACTCAGGCCCCTGATATGCGGGCTACAGAGCGTCGAACAGCGACCTCAGTTCGTGGCGAAGGTTCGAGAGTTGTCCACTAAGGTGCACCAACGTTGTCATTTCGACAACGTTTCTTCCTGCATTTGACCAAGTTCTGCTGTCCGGTCGCCTACCCGGTCGCCCCCCCGGTCGCTGGCGACTATTGACTCGCTCTTGCCCGGCCGTTGCCATCTTCTTGGGGTGAACCGCTGCTCCAGGTGCAGGTGGTTGAGAAGATGGGTCGCCGGGGCCAGGTCAAAGTGCGGCGCCTCTCAGAGCCACGCTCCGGCCTGGAGGAGTACGTCAAGACACGTCAGCTGATCGCCCCGTGGGGCGAGCGCCAGACGTTTCTGAAGGACGAAGAGCGCGCGGCGGTTCGACGAGGCGCGGCCGAGGCCGAACCAGGCGCTCGCGGGGAAGCTTGCTCACTCATACGCGGGCGCTGAGCCTGAACTCGTGCTCATGTACATCGAAGACCAAGAGCGCGAATGGCTCGCTCGTGGCTACGAGCCCGGCGAACGTTTCTGGCACGACTACTTGCGCGAGCAGACGCCGGGCTTCGCGCTCGCTCGATGATGGGCCGGTCATGAGGAGGAGATCGCATTCTTGCGCGGGGAGATCGAGTGGCTGCGGAAGCTCGTCGACATGGCCGCCGATGCTCTGGTCAAAGCTGGCGCTGAGCAAGAAGGCTGGCGGATGCGGCGGGCGAAGGACTGCCAGTAGTACACACCTCAACGCTCGGAACCCTCCCTTCGTGCAGTGGGCGGCTCGTTGCTCTGATTCGTCCGTGGGCCGATGTAACATCGCTCCAATGATCGTGATGACACCGCGCGAATGAATCCAGTCGGGGGGCATCGCATGTACAGGAGTGACGGAGCTAAGAGTCGAGTTCCGCACGGGCGTTTGGGTGGCCCACGTGGGTAGTCTTCCGCGCCGACTCGCCCACTTGGCCAGCGCTTCAGACATCATTCAGTGGTCCGACAGAATCGACGCTCGATCGGAACTGCCCAGGCTCGTTCGATCTCTCATTCGACTCACCAATGAGGTTGGGCGTCTGGAGATGCGGGCTGGAGAGGGGGTCGGAACAGAGGGCTATGACGGCATCGTTGAGGCGTCTAAGGCCTCGCCTTTTGTCCCAAGCGGTCTCAGCGTCTGGGAGATTGGGACGGCGGGCGACCCGGGCTCGAAAGCGACCGAAGACTACACGAAGAGGACGACGGACCCTCTCGGCGTTGACCCGAAGGAAGCGACCTTCGTTGTCGTGACTTCCCGTCGATGGAGCGGGAAGAGGGCATGGGAAGACGCCAGGCGAGCTGAGGGCAAGTGGCTTGACGTTAGGGCCTTCGATGTTGATGACATTGAACTTGCATTGGAGAGCGCGCCTTCCGCGCACATCCGGTTTTCAGAGGTTCTGGGGAAGCCGGCCGCCGAAGTTCAGTCACTGGAGGAGTGGTGGTCGACCTACTCGGCGCTCACGAACCCTCCCATTGAGCCTGATCTTGTCTTGGGCGGTCGCGACGGCGCAGGCTCAGAACTGATTCGCCTTCTTGGGGACGATGAGCGGCTCACGACGATTCACGCAAGGAGTGTTGATGATGCCCTTGCCTTCGTCGCGTGTGCGATAGACACAGCTCCCAAAGGCCAGCGTGATGACCTGATGGACCGTACCCTGATTGTCCGGGATTCGGCGGTGCTTCGGAGCCTAGACGGTGACGGAGGACTCATAATCCTGGTGGCGCTTGATGAGAGTTCGCGCAGCGAGGCGGAGCTTCTGCGCTCCAATCACATCGTCTTCATCTCAGTAGAAGCTGGCCCAGCGGACATCGACCTGCCACCTGTCGATCACAAGCTCGCCGTTCAAGCGCTGCGGGACAAGGGCCTGAAAGACGCTCGGACGGAGTCTCTCGCCCGAGCTATGCACAAAGGCGTGCGGGCCTACGTGCGCTCCGCTGGCGTCTCGGGCCGCGCCCCTGTCATTGAGTGGGCCGATCAACTGAAGTCGCAGTCGGTGAGACGCTCATGGCTTGCAGGAGCGTGGAGGTCCGATCGTTCGGGCGACATCGCCGTGCTCTCCGAGCTGCTCGGCATAGATTTCGCGGACGTCGAGTCGGAGTTGCTGGCGGCAGCGCAGTCTGCCGATCCCCTGCTCACGGTCGTCGGAGGAGCATGGGGTGTGGTGTCGCCTGAGGACTCGTGGCAGTACTGCCAATCGGCACTCACGCGAGCCGACTTCGGTGCATTGGAGATCGCGGTTCAGACCGTTCTCGGCGCGGTTGATCCAGCGCTCGACCTCGAACCAGACAAGCGATGGATGGCCGACATCTATGGAAAGGCGCGCATCCACTCATCGAGTCTGAGGAAGGGGCTGGCCAAGACGATCTGTGTCCTCGGCTGCCTTGGTGACTCGTTCGATATCGGCGGCGGCCTGACAGGCACGAAGTGGGCTGAGGCAGTCGTCTATCAGCTGCTGGCTCGCGCCAACCAAGACGTGTCGGCGCAGCTGTGGATATCGCTTGCGGATGTGCTACCTCTCCTCGCTGAGGCTGCGCCGGATGTATTCCTGAAAGCTGTTCAGCAAGGCCTGTCCGGGGCGGAAACGACACTCCTGAAGTTGTTCGGCGATCAAGAGGGGGATGCTCTCTTCTCGAGCAGTCCACACACCGGTCTGCTCTGGGCACTCGAGTTGCTTGCGTGGTCGCGGGATCACTTCGCCCTCGCCGTCGAATCGCTTGCGGGGCTTGCCGAGATTGACCCAGGAGGGCGGCTAGGCAACAGGCCAGCTGCCAGTCTTAGGGACGTCTTCAGACCGTGGCTGCCTCAGACCTCGGCTGGCCCTGAAGCGCGGCTGGCCGCACTGGACGGCATCGTGAGCCGATACCCGCGTGCAGGCCGTGCTCTGCTTCTCGCTCTGCTGCCAGAACGCTCAGCGTTTGGCACCTATACCTACGCCCCCGAGCTCCGCCACTGGAAGCCCGAGGAATGTGGTGTTCTGGTGAGTGAGCATCTGCAGGTCGTGACGGCGGTCGGAGAGCGTCTGCTCAGATTGGCAGAGGCCGACCCTCAACTGTGGGTCGATTTGATACCTCGAATCGCGGAGCTGCCGCCCGATCTCAGATCGGACGTCATCGCTGCGATCTCGACGCTCGATGTTAGGATTCTGGACACGGGATTGCTCACTCGGTTGTGGACAATGCTGAACGAGCTGATCGGTCGTCATCAGGAGTTCGCTCATGCTGACTGGGCAATGTCGAATGACCTGGTCGACGCGCTCAGCGCGGCCCGCGAGCGCCTCGAACCATCTGACCCGATCGACCGGTTTGCGTGGTTGTTCGAGTCACATGCGCCGGACCTTGGCGTTCGGCGACACGGCGACTTCAAAGCATACCAAGAAGCACTGGAGTCTCAACGGGCCGCAGCGGTCGCTGCTATCGCCGGCGACCGTGGCCTTGACGGCCTGCTTTCCCTCGCATCCAGACTCGAGACCCCCGGCTTCCTAGGTGCGTCCGCAGCGGCGGCAGACATCACGATTGACCCAGAGTGCGTTGTTCGCCTCTTGGATTCGGAAGTGGCTCATGAGGCCTCGTTCGCCATGGGCTTTGTCCGGCGGATGTCGGCTGGTGCGGTCGACTGGCTTGTGCCAAGGGCGAAGACCTACGAAGGCCGCCCGGTTCTTCAGGCTCGCCTCCTTCTCTGCTGTGATGATCTTCCCGCGGCTTGGGACACTGCATCGGAGCTTGGTAGCGGGGTTGATGACGCGTATTGGTGCGAGTTCAGTGGGTACGGCCGCGGAGAGGGCTGCGACAAGGTCAGCGAAGTGGCAGCCAGAATGCTCGCTCATGGGAGAGCAGCGGCAGCTCTCGACTTCCTCGCCGTCTATTCCTATCAGAGGCCCGAAGCAATCGATGCATCTCTCGTGGCCGAGGGTCTTGAAGCCATCCTGGCCGGCAACGACAAGGAGATTGCTCTGCTTTCGAGCTACGACATCTCGCGTCTTCTTGAGCTTCTGCGTTCGTCAACGCTCGATGAGGAGCAGGTTGCCCTCCTGGAGTGGAGGCTGCTGCCATTGACGGACTTGGGAGTCGGTCCTGCTGCCGCCGTGCTCGAACGCAAGCTCTCGCAGGATCCAGCCTTCTTCGTCGAGATGGTGTCGCTCTGCTTCAAGCCCCGCAATTCTGATAGAGACGCCAGCACGCCGGCCCATGTTGCGCAGAACGCGTACAGGTTGCTCAGCAGTTGGAGTCAGCCTCCAGGCTCCGATGAGCCTAGTGGAGCGGTTGATGCGAAGCGTCTTGGTGCCTGGGTGACTGATGCAAGACGGCTTCTGAAGGAGGCCGATCGGGCCGAAATCGGCGAAGAACAGATCGGCAGGATTCTGGCTCACTCGCCTGAAGATCCCGATGGAACCTGGCCGACGCGGCCGGTTCGCGATCTCATTGAGCGCAGCGCCAGCGTCGAGCTCGACGCTGGGTTCGTTGTCGAGCGTCACAACATGCGTGGAGTTACGTCACGGGGGGTCACCGAGGGCGGGGGGCAGGAGTACGCGTTGGCAAAGTCATATCGGGACTGGGCGGACAAGGTCAAAGACTCGTGGCCACGAACTGCGGCGGTTCTGAGATCGCTTGCGGACGACTACCAGGCCCAAGGCAGGATGTGCGACCAAGAGGCTGCGCGCTTGGAGGAGGGACTCGAGCGGTGAGAATCAGACGCGAGCGTGGAGTCTAGATTCGGAGCGTTGAGCGAGTGGGCCGGCGAGCAGGCTGGCGCGATTGCATCGTCATCCTCGCCAAGTCGTGTGCATCGCTTCGCAGACCGCGTGCGAGCGGGCACCTGTGGCCTCTGACGTAGGGGCTACAGGGCGTCGAACAGCGACCTCAGTTCGTGACGAAGGTTCGAGAGTTGTCCACTAAGGTGCACCAACGTTGTCAAAATGACAACGTTCTTCCTGCTCAGTGACCGGTTCTGGTGTCCGGTCGCCTACCCGATCGCTCTTCCCGATCCAGCATGTCTGGGTGTGGCGGTGCGATTCTCGTGCGATTCCTCACGTTGGGTCGGCTACGCCAAGGGGCAGGTTCACCTTCTCCCGCTAGCCAGTCAGTCTTGGCGAGCTGCTGAACCCACGAGGAGACTGCCATCGCGGCCGCGACTACGCAACGATGACAACGATGTTCCCCAACTTCTGCCCGGTCTCGGCGTAGCGGTGAGCCTCGGCCATCTGCTCCAGGGGGAAGCGCCGATCGGTGACCGGGCGTAGCTTTCCCTCTTCGACCAAGCCTCGCAGGTACGCCAGGTCCTCGCCCGTCACGCTCGATGCCGCGAAAGACACCCGCTTCTTGCTCCCCCTCGCGGCCCACTTGGCGCGAACGATCTGCAAGAAGCCCGGATTGGCCATGAGCAGGCATCCGTTCTCGTTCAGTGACCTCACCATGCGATCAGACGGCGTGTCGCGGACCACGTCAAAGATCACGTCGTAGGTCTCAGATCCGTCGGTGAAGTCCTCCTGGGAGTAGTCGATGACGCGATCTGCACCGATCGTGCGCAGCATCTCCAGCTTCGGCGCGCTGTCCACCGCGGTCACGTGCGCCCCGAGGACCTTGGCGAGTTGGACCGCGAACGTGCCGAAGCTCCCTCCCGCTCCGTTGACCAGGACTCGCTGCCCGCTCTGGACCTTCCCCTTCCGCAGGAACTCCAGGGCCTCGCCTCCCCCGTAGGGTACGGTCGCAGCCTCCTCGTAGCCCAGGTTCGCCGGCATCGTCGCGATCGCCCCGGTCTGGGGGTTCTCGCGCAGACAGATGTACTCCGCGTAGGCTCCCAGCCCGATGCCCGTCGCCGCGAAGACCCTGTCACCCTTCCCGAACGACCTGACATCTTTGCCCACCGCCTCGATGTCACCTGCAAGCTCCTGCCCAAGCACCGGTCGTCGAGGCCGGCGGATGCCGAACCCCAGCCGGATGGGCACCCAGATCCAAGGAGGGAAGTCGAACCGCCGCAGCTCGCAATCGGCCGCGCCAGCCGTCGTGGCGTGAATCCGGATAAGTACCTCGCCGTCATTGGGAACGGGCTTCGGCACGTCCCGGAGCTGGAGAACATCCGGTGGTCCGTAGTCCGTACACACTATCGCTCTCATAGGTCTCCGGTTCGTGCGTTCGCAGTCGGATTCGTCCGTCCAACGCACGTGTTAGGTATGAGCTGCGGCGGAGCAGCTCTCAGGTCAGTCTACCTTCTGGCCGTCAGCTCGATACCTTTGTTCGACGGGAACCCCGGGGAGCGCTACGCCACGGAAACGACCACATGCCCCTTCTTGTGCCCCTGCTCGACATACCTGTGGGCCTCGACGATCTGCTCCAGCGGATAGCGTCTGTCGATGACCGTCCGGACCTTCCCGGCCTCGATGAAACCTTTGAGGAAGACAAGGTCCTCGGGGCTCGCGCCTCCAGAACCTGCTGAGTCCCTGTTGACGTTGAGATAGACGCCTGTCTTCCTCAAGGGCCGCTTGGCCCGTGAGGGCGAGAGCTTGTCTACGGCATCGAAGACAACGTCGTAGGTCTCGTCGCCTTCGGTGAAGTCATGCTGTGTGTAGTCGATCACCCTGTCGGCCCCGAGAGATCTCACCAACTCCACATTGGCGGTACTGCAGACCCCTGTGACGTCCGCCCCGAGTGACTTGGCGAGTTGCACCGCGTAGGTGCCTACGCTTCCGGAGGCACCGTAGATCAGAACCTTCTGCCCACGTTCGATGTTCGCCTTCCTGAGGATGCGCAGTGCCGTGGCTCCTCCGGTGGCCGCGCCGGCGGCGGCTTCCTCGAACGTCATGTTGGCCGGCTTCGTCGCCAGCATCCCATCCTTCGTGACCGACCTCCTGGTCCTCTCCGGCAAGCATACGTACTCGGCATAGGCACCGAGTCCCCAGCCGGTGAACGCGAAGACCTCGTCGCCCGGCTTGAAGAGGGTCACATCCTTGCCGACCGACTCGACCTCTCCGGCCAGTTCCATCCCGAGGATCGGGTTCTTCGGGCGAGTGAAGCCAAGGACAAGGCGCGCCATGAATCGTTGCCCCCGAGGGACGTCGAACCTTCGAATCCTCACGTCACCACGGTGCACCGTCGACGCATGCACCTTGATCAGCACCTCGTGATCCTTTGGAACAGGTTTCTCTACCTGTTGGAGTTCAAGAACATCGGGAGGACCGTATCCCGTGCACACGACTGCCCGCATTACTGGATCCCTTCAGCCTGAGGATCTGCCTGCCCGTTCTCCATCGAACGTCCGGGCGTTGAGCTGCGCCCGCTGCCGTTGAAGGATATCGCAGACCGTGGGGGCGTCTGCTCGAACGCCCTGTTAGGCAGGCGTCCCCTTCGGCGCTGGTGAGTTCAGCCCTCTGGCGATCAGCCATACCGCCAGGACGATCTCCGCCACCGCCAGGGGGGCCATCAAGACCCCGAAACCGTGGCCGAACATGTCCAGCAACGGTGCAGCCAGGTACAAGATGGCTCCGGCAAGACCCCAGATCGACAGCCATCGGGGGATGAGTCTCGACTGGTAGAACAGGTAGTAGAACATCAGGGCGCCGAGGCTGAAGGCGATGGAGGTGAAGTGCGCGGTAATCGAGCTCTGTGTCGCCACGAGTAGCGCGCTGAGGGTCTCGAAGTGCGGAGCACCAGGAGACGCCGCCTCCGCATGCTCCCGACTGAGTTCGAGGAGCAGCAGCCAAGTGCCGGCAGTAGCCATGTAGCCGACGGTCTCGAGCGCGCCCCTGAAGACGACACATCCAAGCGCCAGGACTTCGTTGTACTTCTTGAAGACCGGAAACATCACGACCGGAACCATCGCCAGCGCGAAGCCCATGACCAGCACGAGGAGCGCTCCCAGCACGAGCTGGTTCTGGCTTGCGGCGATCTTGGTGAGGGCGTCCGGGCCCTTCAGAAGACCGTTCGTCACGAGAACGCTCAGTACGCCAGCGATGTCTCCGACTATGAACAGCACACCCACGATGATCGCGGTCTTCCTGTTCGAGTGCATGTTGGATCCTCCAGCTCTCTGCGCGATGGCGGTCATGGTGTCCTCCCCTGCGTCGGTGTTCCCGTTGACCTGAGGAAAGCCTAGGGGACGGGGACGCCGGGAACGTCTCCCGCCGGGAGGAACTTGGGGTCCACTGCCGGGGGGAGCTTCGGGGGACGGAAGACCCCCCTCCAGAGGGACGGGGTTCTACTCCTTTGCGAATGGGACGACCTCGACCACAGACTGCTTCGGGTTCGTCCGTACTATCACACTTAGGACAGCGTTCCGCCCTGCCTAACGGGTTGCGGATGACCTGCGAGCAGGGCGAGTCAGGTCGATCCGCTTGTTCGGCGCGGCCCGCAAGGTCAGCTTCCCTCCGACCAGGCTTCGACGGCTAGCCCCGGAACGCGCTCGAACTCGCGGATGTTGGCTGTGACCATAGTCAGTCCGTGAGCCACGCAGGTGGCGGCGAGCCAAAGGTCGTGCGGGCCGATGATCGTGCCGGCTTGGCGAAGCTCCGCCCAGATCTGCGCGTGAGCCCTCGCGCAGGCGAGATCCACGGAGAGCAGCGGGAAGCGTTGAAGGATGCCCTCAACGAAGGCGGAGCGTCTCGCACGCACGTCTGGCCGCGTTGCCCGATGCACGCCGTGAAGGAGTTCGCTGGCAGTGATGACAGACAGGAATGATTGCTCGTCGGCGTGGCGCGCGACGTGCGGTTCCAGTTCAAGCCTGCCGCGCTCCGCCTCGATCAGAATGCTGGCGTCGATCAGGACTGCCAAGCGTCACGAACCTCTGCGTGTGTCAGCTCAGCCCGCGCGCTGGACAGGTCATCGGCGAAGTCCGCCGCTTCGGAGGGAGACAGGCGCGGCAGAGACGCGAACAGAGCGGGCAGCTCCGAGAGCCGCTTGCCCGCGGGCAGGGGCCGCAGCTCCGCGAGAGGCTTCTTACCACGCACGAGAGTGAACGATTCGCGACGGTAAGCGACGCGATTGACGTAGTC
>Ga0209123_1003838_pt1 | contig 10824 bp, 11 predicted proteins | sample BarGraIncu00431A_FD_184500 | JGI IMG/M metagenome (GOLD analysis project Ga0209123, IMG submission 184500) | Arctic peat soil microbial communities from Barrow, Alaska, USA - Barrow Graham LP Incubations 004-31A (SPAdes) (version 2) | ecosystem: Environmental > Terrestrial > Soil > Wetlands >...
ATGAAAGTAGCCTAATATGGGTACTTTTTTGCTTTAAATTAATAAAAATAGTTGAAATAAAATATGAAACTTCTAGCTTAGCTGTTGTTTATATTTAAAACCTAATTTACGCACAGTCTGCCGGGGGACATGAACAAGTTGTAAATACAATTTGTTTTGCTACTGCTTCAAAAATACTATATGCAGAATATGACGAAAGTTGCAGGTGAATTATGGCACTAAAAGTATTATACTTAAAAGATAATTATGGATATTTATAGAAATATAGTCTTATTAATGACCAAATAAAATAATAATTAAACATAAGGAGATATGCATTATGAAAAATATAATGCCAGCTATACTATTGCAGCATTATAACAACGATAATGTTGATAAGAATAAACATAATGAGAACTATGATTCAGAAAAAAAGTTGAATGAAAGAATTATACAGCTTGAACATGAGTTGCTATATACCAAGGAATGTCTCCAAGCATCAAATGAGGAACATCTTGTTTACGATGAAAAATTACAGAGTATAAATGAAGAATATCAATCATCAAATGATGAATTACAGAGTATAAACGAAGAATATCAATCAACAAATGATGAATTACTAAAACTTAACACTCAGTATCAATATAGGAATCAAGAATTAGTTGATCTATACGATGATATGACAAACTATTTCTACAGTACAGATATTGGAATTGTTTTTCTTGATGAAAATCTTTGTATAAGAAAGTTTACACCAAGCATTACTAAAGAGATAAACATTAAGGGCCAGGATATCGGACGTCCACTGAATGACATATCTAATAATCTGATCGATGATGACTTATATATTGGTGCAAGTGAAGTATTAGGTAGTCGTAAGGCATATGAGAAGGAAATTCAAAGTACAAATGGAAGCTGGTATTTATTGAAATGTTCCCCCTACTGTACAGCTAAGAATTCAATTAAAGGAGTCGTCTTATCTCTTGTGGATATAACAAACAAGAAATTATTGGATGAAACGGTTTTATCAGAAACTTTAAAATCGGAGTTTTTCGCTAATCTTTCTCACGAACTGAGAACACCCCTAAATGTAATTTTATCTGCCTTACAGCTTTTGGATACTTATACAACATGTAATGATATTAATGATCTAAAAATAAAATTCAAAAAGTATTGCTGCATAATGAAGCAAAATTGTTATAGACAATTAAGACTTGTTAATAATATAATTGATATTACAAAACTTGATGCAGGTTTTTTTGATTTAAATCTACAGAATTGTAATATTGTAAATATTGTTGAGAGTGTTACGCTGTCAGTAGCTCAATATATAAAATCTAAATCCCTAGAATTGATTTTTGATACTGATATTGAAGAGTGTATAATAGCTTGCGATTCAGAAAAAATTGAAAGAGTTATACTAAATGTACTTGCTAATGCAATAAAGTTCACAAAACCAAACGGAGATATAAGCGTAAATATGTATGATAAAGGAAAAGACATTATAATATCAATAAAAGATACAGGAATGGGCATTCCAAATGATAAGTTAAATATTATTTTTGACAGATTTAAACAGGTGGATAGGTCACTTACACGAGCTCATGAGGGTAGCGGTATTGGATTATCCATAGTAAAATCTCTTGTAGAGATGCATAAAGGAACAATTTCTGTATTTAGTGAATATGGTAAAGGAACAGAGTTTATCATTGTATTACCAGTAATAGTAGTGCCTACAGAGAACGTCCTAAGTGGATCATTTGAAACAGATCCACAAGAAAATATTGAAAAAATGCATATTGAATTTTCGGATATATATTCCTTGAATAATGTTACGTAAATGTTATATATATATTTAACATATTCATGAAAAGAACCTTCCCTAAAGGTTCCTCTTTTGAAAAACCCCTGGGGGACATAAACAAATTGTATACACAATTTGTCTTGCTAAAGTTAATTCTTAGAGAAATCTTTTTTATTATGCTAAAGTCACAAAAATGAATAAATAATATGATTCCACCTTGAACAATTATCTTACCTTTTTTCTATATGACTATCCCATCACAATGGTCTACTTCATGTTGAATAATTTGAGCAATCCATCCTGAGTATTTTCCCCTTTGCTTCTTAAATCCAGAATCAAAATACTCTACTTCTATCTCTTTGAATCTATTAGTTTTTCTAACACCTATAAGTGAAAGACATCCTTCTTCTGTTTCATATTGACCCGATTTATTCACTAACATTTAGCAAATTCGCTTCGCTCATAAAAACCCCCGGGTGGCATGAACAAATTATTAAATATGAATTTTTATAACCATAACCATAATCAAAGCGCGAAAAAAATAGAAGCTAATTCCCCATATACAAATCCCGATGGGTTTAGCTTCTATTTTCTAATAAATTCTTCTTTCAATAATACTCTCCTAACAATTTCCCGCTCAATGTAATTCTAATATTGTTGATATTAAACTCTTAAGGTTTAATGGGTACGGGTAACTTTAAATTTTTATTGTTAGCAATGGATCAAAATATCTTTTATAGGCCTAATCGACATTTATTCCACTACCCATGAATTAAGGTTCATGTCTATGCTGATTCAGCAATTTGTAACTAATTTCCCAAACTACACAAAACATTTTAAATTAACTTTCCTGGTGTAACCACCTCACTTCTTATTTTAATAAATGTTTTTTTAATATTATTAATTTTGGGCCACACCCTCTCTTTTTTAAGATTTTTATAATGTTCTTTTAATATTTAACATTACACTCTGAATTGAAAGCTTTCTTCTTTGTGTAACTTTAGTATACTTCCCTTCGTTAGTTTTGTCAATAACTATTGTTAATTAATATTATAAATAATCGGTAAACTATTCTGATAATCATAACTAGGAATATAATTTACAATTAATTTTTAGTTTTGTCACTATAATGACATAGCTAATTTAACTGTTAAATATATGATCTATTACACCTGCTATTAATTTTGGAGTCTGCTTTAGCACATCATTCTCCAAAACTCGTTCTGTAGCAAACACAAACTTCCAGTTTATGTAACGACCTCCGAGGTCGTAGTAAAAACTGTAAGTTTTTAATTAAAATCGCATATTCATATCGAACATGAAATGTTTCAGGAAAGTAATTTTTTAAAATCAAAAGTGAAGAAACGCTATAAAATAATAGATCAATTAAAGAATTCTCCCCCTTTACAACGCCAAAGTAGCGATGAAAATGATGGTTGTCATGATGACTGCTGCTGTTGCCATCATTACCATCAAATAACTGGGCCAACTGGGGCAACTGGTCCAACCGGTCAAACTGGTTTAATAGGTCAAACTGGCCGAACTGGGCCAACAGGTCCACAGGGTATTCAAGGTGCAACTGGGCCAACAGGTCCACAGGGTATTCAAGGTGCAACTGGACCACAGGGCCTCATAGGTGCAACCGGTCCACAAGGTATCCAAGGTCAAACTGGGTCACAAGGTATCCAAGGTGTAACTGGACCACAGGGTGTTCAAGGTGTTCAAGGTATTCAAGGCTTAGCTGGACCACAAGGTCTTCAAGGTGCAACTGGTCCACAGGGAATTCAAGGTCTTCAAGGTATTCAAGGTCTTCAAGGTATTCAAGGTATCCAAGGTGAAATTGGTGCAACAGGAGCAGATGGTATTCCCGGTTCAACTGGTCCACAAGGTATTGAAGGTTCAACTGGTCCACAAGGCATTCAAGGAGCTCAAGGTGAAACGGGTTCAACAGGTACAGACGGGATTCCTGGTTCAACTGGACCAATTGGTCCACAAGGTATTCAAGGTATACAAGGTATTCAAGGTCCAACTGGCTCACAAGGTGTTCAGGGTCTTCAAGGTATTCAAGGGATTCAGGGTGAGCTAGGTCCAACAGGTGCAGACGGAATTCCAGGTTCAACTGGTGCACAAGGTTCCACTGGAATACAGGGTATTCAAGGTCCAACTGGTCCTACAGGTCCAAGTTTTGACTCCTACTTAAATGCTGATATAACTTTAAATAACCTATTAATTCCAGTTGGAGGAATTATTCCTTTTGATATTGTAAATATTATAGGGAGTGATTTCAGTTATAACCCAATAACAGGTTTATTTACGGTTAACACAACTGGTGTATTTGTAATAAACTGGAAGATGTCTGTTACTCCAGATCCTTTAACTTATTCTATACAAATTGATTTGGATAAATTCCCTGGTCCAATTTTTCTTGGTGGTATATCCATTACAGCAACACACCCAACGTTAACTGGCTCTCAGATAATTTATGCCGCAACAGTAGGGGACAGTTTAGGATTTACTAACACTTCAAATGGTCCTATTAGTGTGGTATATGCTAATCTACCCGGATCTATTGGAACTTTATCTATTTTTAGAATTATTTAATAAGACTCACTTAATTACCTAATTAGTAGCCAGTTTTAGGTAACCATTTTGATGGAGTAGACCAGCTAATTAAAGTCAACTATAAATTTAAAAAAGTGGTTACCAATTTTTAGGCACAACAAAATAACCATTTCGAAACACAAATGATGGTAAATTTAGTATTTAATCAGATTTAAATTTATGTCAAGAAATAGCGTATTAGTTCAATCGTTGCATGTGAGAAGTATACCATCTACTAAGTAATATTTTCAAAGATGCAGTAACCGGTACAGCTATTAGCATCCCTAAAAGTCCACCTACATTACCACCTATAATAATCGCAAGCATAACGAATACTGGATGCAAGCCTACACTATCACCAATAATTTTTGGTGCTAACAAGCTATTATCCACTTGTTGAATTACAAGCATTCCAATTATTACCCATATTGCATTAATGGGTTGTCCACTTGGTAAAGCAATAATTACAGCGAGAACAGTTCCAATAATAGGTCCAATATATGGTATCATGTTACAAATGCCTGAAATAATTCCTATGATTAAAGCATAATCTATCCCAATGATATACAGTAAAATAGCTGACATAACTCCTACAAAGCAAGCTTCTACTAATTGTCCCCTCATATATTTATAAAACGTACTATTAATAACAGATAGTATTTCTTTTAATATAATTCCTGATTTACTTTTGCCAAATATAAGATTAAAAATTTTATTCCATAAATTCATAAAGTATTCTGAGTCTTGCATTAAATATATACTTAATACTATTGCTATGAAAAATGAAACTATATTTTCCCCTATAGATAGCATAGAAGCTGTCATCCCTTCTATACTTGTCGAAAAATGTGACTGAACATAACTTACAACTTGGACAATCTTTTCATGTAGATTTCCTAGCATCGAAATATTTGAACTTTGTAATTTTTTAGTAATTGTAGAACTAACTACTGATGTCGGGTTATTTAAATAATTATTCAGATATCTTATCATCGTAGATATGGTTATATTATTAGATATTTTTCCACCAATCATAATATATATTCCACTAGTAATAGCTGTAAAAACAGCTATTACTAATATATACATTCCTGAAATTCCCACTATCCTTCTGGTTGTTGCTCTTTTAAATATTTTTTTCTTTTCCAAGAAATTTTCAATACCTTTCACACCCGGCTTCAATAAGTAAACAATTACTAATGCCATAAGAAGTGGCTTTATAATTCCAATAATATCTCCTATTATGATTGATAATAAAGATAATATATCTCTTATATTATTGAAAATTGTTATACCCATATAAATTAGTAGCACGGTTATCGTGGTATATAAGCAGTATTGTAATAATTTTTTATCTATTTTCATTTTCTTCTACCCCTTCTAGCTAGTTGCTTTACATTATAATAAATACATAGGCAATGTTATACCTTTTCTATGTTTACAATGTAACTAGTTTTTTTACTCAACCTTAAATATAATTTTATTTTATGTATACCAAATTATAAAAATAATGGATACAGAAGCCCTAAAAAAAGAGGCTAACCAAAAGTCCAATAGAAGCAATTACCATAATAACTGTTATTATCCACCCCCTAATCTTAGAAAAAGTAGAATTTGAGTACTTACCCATGATTTTTTTATTGTTTGATATTAACATAACTAAAACCATTAGTGGTGGCGCAGCAATACCGTTAATAATGGCAGTATAATATAACATCTGAAAGAGTAAATTGTGGTATTATAAGGATTAAGGGGTCGTGTAATATGTATAAATTTAAATTTAGACTACATGAAGTGAGAAAAAAGTAACCAAAGCCCATATTTCCAGCAATCTAGCCTGTGTATGAATTTTACAGCATCCTACTATATATTATCTTTGGCAACCGGTTGTTTAACGAAAAAGCGTGATTTACCCAAGCGATACAAGCGAATAAATCCTATTAAACATAAGCCTCCTAGTAAGTATGCGCCAACTACGTCACTTGCCCAATGTTCACCAAGGTAAATCCTTGAAAGTCCTATTAAAACAACATGGCTTCCAAAGACGAAAAGCAATAAATTACGAATCCAAGATGGCCTGAGTACCGTAAAAATCAAAAAACAAATAAAACCGAAAAATCCTGTATAAAACATCACATGCCCACTTGGGAAGCTATAGCTATTTAATAAGTTTGTTACATGAATTAGATCAGCACTAGGACGTGAACGATGCACAAGTAATTTAATTGATAAATTGAGTACCTCAACTATAATTGAGGCTATAAGTGAAGCTACAGCCTCAAAGTGGTAGCCTAAAACGTATAGTGCCACTATAATAATCAATGTTATAATAAAAACTTGGGGTGAGAGGCCTACCCAAGTCAAATAAGTCATTAAACTTAAGAAGAAAGGTATATTAATTGATTGTACACCATGGGTTATAGTCAAATCTATAGATAGTGTTGGAACTGTTATAACAAGGAATGTTAAAACTCCAAAAGCCGCAATCATTATCCCTACACTAAATTCAAATAGAAGAGCTTTTGCTCGCCTTAATCGTGGTGAAGAGGTCTGATCTTTAGCTGCCTCTTGGGCTATATTCTGTGTTTTTTCATCTTGAGTATGATTTATTGGCTTCTTCATATCTGAATATCTCCTTCTAGGTGTCTTTTTAAGCTTGTAATTCTATTTAATGCGAAGATTAAGATTCTTCATTAGTTTTGACAAGTGGTGAAAGTGGTGCAGCTAATTCCTCAACCTTCTGCTCTTGTGGTTTTTCATCGCCTGCACCTATTGGAGGAGCAAAAACTCTTAAAGCACCAGTGCACATTTTGATCACTGCTGTGCCTTTTCCAAGTAGAATTCCATCTGCGGCGATTTCAAGTTCAGGTGAAGATTTTACCTTGATTTTGCTAGCACGGAAGCGTTGAATCTTTCCATCCGGTATTAAATCTTCATTAGATGTTCTTGCAAAATAGCTAAGTATTTCAGCCTTATTAAAGCTTGGGAATACCGAGATATCAAAGAGCCCATCCTCCATGGAGGCATCTGGAGCAACCAAATTTTCAGATGCGATAAGCGGTGTATTAGCAATAGTTACTAGCATGGTATCCACCTTGATTTTACTATCGTCATCCAAAGTTAGGAAAACCTCTGGTTTACCTTTAAACTTCATAAAGGTTGCGATAGCGTCCTTAACTGTAGATAAATTCCCCTTTGGAATCTTCTTAACCTTAGGATACATGGTAGCAGTTAGACCGATTACAGTTACCATGAAGAAATAGAATTTCTTATATTTGCTTGTCTTAATCTGACCTAAATCTAGTTTGCGTGATTGACCCGCTACTATCAATGCACAAGCCTCTTCAACATCTTCAGGAATACCCAAACTAGCGGCAATATCATTCATAGTTCCTCCAACAATAATACCTAGAGCGGCTTTAGATTTAGCCATGCCTCTAATGACCTCGCCAATGGTTCCATCTCCGCCCATAGCAATAATAATTTTGTAACCATCTTTAACTGCATTTTTGGCAATGATTAGACCTTCTTCTTTAGGTGAAGCATAAGCTACATCTACCTTAATTCCATTTTCGGTTAGGTAGCGTACAGCCTGTTCCAAGCGTTCAGCGTTTTTAACTGCATTACCCGAACCTGGATTAGCAATTAGTTTAGCATGTATAAGTTTGTTTTTCTTTGACATGTTTGTGGCCTCCCTCTTTATTTAATAATTCAATCACCATAATAACAAGACTAGTCCAAGCGACACCAACTGCAACTCCAGCCAGGAGATCAGTTAAATAATGTGCACCCATAAAGAAACGACTGTACCCAATAAAGAGCACCATAAATATTGACAATATAATAACCATAGCCTTCCCAAATCGTGAAGATATTATTGGTACAAAAAAGTAAGCTATTAATCCGAAGCATATAACTGAACTCATCATATGGCCACTTGGAAAACTTGGAAATTTAACTACAGCTCCAATCTGCTGGGTAAATTCAGGACGAGGACGGGCAAAATATTTGGTTAAGATATAAAAAAGAATGCTTTCCCCCGCATAGAGAATCACCACCATAAAAAATTCACTCCAATACTTCTTAAAAAGAAAATATATGCCCATAAAAAGACCAATAGCAAAATACCCTTCCAATCCAATATAGAAGCCAGCAAGCATGATATACTTTATTAATGGCGAGCTGGCTAGCGCTATTTTATGCATATGGTTTACCATGACCAGGTCCCATTGAACTAGGGCACCCTTCTGCTGAACATAGTAAGCAATTATTCCAAAAACCAAACTACATAGCAAAATTAACATAATTCCAATACCTGGTTGTTTAACAAAAATATCAGGGCTTTGGAGTCCTTTTGAAATTTTTGTTTTTGCTATTTGAATAGTGGTTGGCATCATAGGAACACTTCCTTTCTATTAATAAATTTAGAATTTTCTTAAGCGAAAATATAAGCTTACACACAGGGAATAAATTCCCAAAGAAATGAGGCCTATAGCTATAATTCCCATAAGAAATAGACCATAAGGCACATTTAAAAGAGACTTAACAGTACTATCAAAGCCTTTAGCATTGTTTGAATTTGCAGTATATGAGGCTGCAGCTATGAAGATACCAGCTAATGCAATGATAATCCCTCGTGCCGCTGTACCTGCCCTTCCTAGGTCTTTGACGAATTTAACTTGTGTTTTCGTCAGTTTAACCAGGTGAAGCTGAACATCGAAATTTGGCCTCAATGCTTGGAAAACTTGAAATATGCCCACTACTATCACAAGTGTTCCAATAATGCCCACCATAAGCTGACCCATAGGCATAGCTAGAACTTTTGCTACATATTGTTGAATTTGAACTCCTTGCGCCCCATTATGAGCAGGCTTAGCTCCACCTGTGATAAGAGCATAAGTAGGTATTGCTAACAACGCATAGGCAATACCACTAAATAAATATCCCGCTCTCTCTACATTACCTTTTTTATCGTGCTCTTTATGGAATGGGTTAAGCACTGCTCGAATTAAACCCCACAATGAATAACATATAAGTCCAATAAAAATCAGCCATAATAAAATTTTGCCTTGAGATTGCGTTCCAATAGTTGCAATGGCTCCTTGCTGATCCGTTGTCTTTCCGGACTTTCCAAAGGCGAGAAGAAAAGTCAGCAATCCCATGACAAAATATATTAGCCCACGGGCCGCATAACCTAATCGTGCCATGATTTCAACGATCGGATTAAAAGTTGCATTGTGGGCTACCTTTTTACCGTCTTTTTTAATTTTTCCCATTGTATTTGTCTTATCTGACATGAAATCAACCATCCTCTCCTATTAGCCTCGTAATACTAGAAGCTACTCTTAGACAAAAAAACAAAAATGAATATTATTACAACTATAAAATCATAAATCAATGCAATTTTTAGCAAACACAAACTTACAGTTTATGTAATGACCTCCGAGGTCGTAGTAAAAATTGTAAGTTTTTACTTTCTTCCTCTACTCCCGTAATGTTTTCAGCGAATTAATTAACCTAAAAAATGAAAAACTCTATATCTTCAATTATTAATAATTAATGATATAGAGTTTAAAGAAAAAAATTACTATTTATTTAATGTTTTATTAATCTTCTCTGTAAACTTATCCTTAGTTTTATCAACCTTCTGTTTTAAATCACCTTTTTCGTACTGAAGTGTACCCTTTAGCTCCATGTCTTGGTTACCGGTTACACTTCCTGCAGTCTCCTTAGTTTTTCCTACAACCTTATCCTTTGCATTCTCAACTTTATTATTTAAATTTGACATTGTACACCTCCATTTAGTTTATCCTTATTACGTTTTAATCCATATAAATTTCCTATGGTTTAGAAAATTTAGAATATTGTGATTATATTATATCATGCTTGTCGCTACTATTCAACATTTTTCGACATTTAGTTTTATAATATGTTATTTATATTTAATTAAAGGTGGCTTTAATTAAATATAAATAACATATAAGCCCTTATCTTATTCTTTTCTTTGAAATCATATCCACTATGAATACTATAACCGCTATTACAAGTAACAAATGTATCATACCGCCGCCAATACTAAATATAAGTCCTAAAACCCAAAAACATACTACTATTGCACCTATCCAACTTAATAAACCCATCTATAACACAACCTTTCTTATATTAATCTACTATTATAATTACATTGTAATAGTAGATTAATTACTTTAAAAAATATGTTAACTAAAATATGCCGATAAATTTAAGTATTATTATTATTACAACAATTCCACCAATTAATGCTAACATATAATTCACACTCCTCTTATTTTTCATCTAACGTATCATTGAACTTCTCTGTAATCTTCTCCTTGGTTTTATCAACTTTATCCTTTAAATCACCTTTTTGGTACTGAAGTTTCCCTTTAAGCTCCATCTCTTGACTCCCGGTGGCCCTTCCT
>Ga0209123_1003839_pt1 | contig 10821 bp, 12 predicted proteins | sample BarGraIncu00431A_FD_184500 | JGI IMG/M metagenome (GOLD analysis project Ga0209123, IMG submission 184500) | Arctic peat soil microbial communities from Barrow, Alaska, USA - Barrow Graham LP Incubations 004-31A (SPAdes) (version 2) | ecosystem: Environmental > Terrestrial > Soil > Wetlands >...
GGCATCTAAATATGCTTTAACGTTAGGATCTATTAGCTGTTTTTCTGAAACTAAAGTATTATATACATCTTCAAATTCTTCTTCATTCGAAAAGTAGCCAATAAATTCATTATTTAAAGCCACTCTCATAGTAGGTTTGTATGTGTTAAGCACAGTAACTACTACTGCAGAAAACATTAAAACCAATAAGAATGTTGTAGAAAATATAAACTTTAGAGTACTGAGCACACCCATTTTTTCCATAACTTAATCTTGCACCTTCCTTATATTGACACCATATATTATAACATAAAAAAGTCTATTTGTCAAATTGTTAATTATTAATCTACCTATATCATAATATATACTACATTATATGTCAGCAATATTACATATCTATTATATTTCAAGAAACAATTCCAAATTGCGCCGATTTATAGGCACATTTCATAAATTTGACTAAATTATATAATATACTTTATAAAAATACAAGTTTTTTTGAGAAACTTTATTGATTTTTAACATTTTATATTCTTTCTCTTTATTTTCTATTAGTTTTGTAGTATAATATTAATATAAGTGTTTAAGTTTTACCAAAATGAAAGGGGTGAAAATATTATGTTTTCGTTACCTATGTGGATTACATGGCTTATACTTTGTGGTTTTTTCTTTTTAATTGAAATCTTCACAATATCATTTTTAATGTTCTGGCCTGGAGTTGCTGCTTTTGTAGCATTTCTTTTAGCTATATTAGAAGTACCAACAAATATACAGGTGACCGTTTTTGCTATATTAAGTATTATACTTATATTACTTACAAAACCGCTTACAAGTAAATTATTTAAAACTAAAGATCATATTACTAACGTAAGAAGTATTATAGGAAAACGCGGAGTTGTTCTTAAAACAATCGATAATTTAAATTGTAAGGGTCAAGTCAAAGTATCTGGCGAAATATGGTCTGCAATTTCTTCTACAGATGAAATTATTACTGTAGATACAAAAATTGAAATTGAAGCTATAGACGGTGTTAAAGTTAAAGTTAAAAAAATTTAAAGGGGGAAATAACATGGAGTTTATTTTTATTTTAGTTATTGTAGCAGTAATTGGATTGCTTACAATAAAAGTTGTTAAACAATCTGAAGTTTATGTAATAGAAAGATTTGGTAAATATTATCAAACTGCACAACCTGGTCTTAACTTTATTATACCTTTCGTAGATAAGGTAAGAGCTATAGTAAGTATGAAACAACAAACTATGGATATACCACCTCAAGGTGTTATAACAAAAGATAATGTTACAATCACTATAGATACAGTTGTTTTCTATCAAATAATTGATCCAGTAAAAGCTGTTTATGAGATAGAAAGTCTTCAAAAAGGTATTGGATACATAGCTATTACTACAATCCGTGATATCGTTGGTAGAACTGATTTAGATAGTACATTTAGTTCAAGAGACACTATAAATACACAACTTAGACAAGTACTAGATGATGCTACTGATAGATGGGGTTGTAAAGTTGATAGAGTTGAAATAAAAGATATTAAACCGCCAATAGATATACGTGATGCAATGGAAAAACAAATGAATGCAGAGAGAACAAAAAGAGCTGCAATACTTGAAGCCGAAGGTATAAGACAATATGATATTACGATTGCTGAAGGTAAAAAAGCTTCTGCAATACTTGAAGCTGAAGCTGATAGAGAATCTAGCATACGTAGAGCACAGGGTTCTAGAGAATCTAAAATACTTGAAGCTGAAGGTACAGCAGATGCAATCAAAAAAGTTGCAGATGCTAAAGCTAGAGAAATCGAACTTGTATATACTTCAATAATGAATGCTAAACCTGATGATAGACTAGTTGCTATTAAATCTTTAGAAGCACTAGAAAGAATATCTCAAGGCCCAGCAAACAAAATATTTATTCCTTTTGATACATCAAAAACATTAGGATCAATTGGAGCAGCAAGTGAAATATTAAAATTTAAATAAATTCAAATAGAAAACTAAAAACAGCAGTTCATTGAACTGCTGTTTCTATTATATTTATCATTAATTTATTACTTATTTCTTCTTTTTATATATTCTAATGTTCCTTCTTCTAGTTCATTATTTCCATCCCAAACAACAACATTATAATTATCTGGTAAGTCTTCTTCATCTTTTCTAAATGTTATTGCACGAACAGTATGATCTAATGCTTCACAAATATGTCTATCTGTACCACCGTTAGTTATAGAAAATTTATCTCCCCATATTTCAATCTCTTCAGCTTTTATATCCTTTAGATTAAATTGTTTTATTAAATATTCATCTGTCATTGCATGACGTACAGCTGTAGTTTTAGTTATTCCTCTAATTGCAAAATCAATCGCAAATGTACCTGCTTTTCTTGGTGTTATAGGAATATCTCTTTCACTTAATAACTTATGTGCTTCTAATATTATAGGATCTCTAAAATCATCTGTTCCAAAATCAAACTGTTCATTTAATCTTTTCTTGTTTTCATCATTTAAATTAATTCCATTAATAACTTCAAAAGTTATCTGAGGACCTCTATCTTCGTACATTATATCCTGAGGATTATTAGTTAATAGTCTAAATTTTGGTTTAGGCATAGTTAGATATTTGTTTAGTTTAAACTTTTCTATAATTATATCTATTACTTCTCTCCACTCTATTTTATTAGCTTCAGTTAATAGTTCTTGATAATAACTACAAAAAGGCTTTTCATTTACATTTCCTTTTTGATCAAATCCCCAAACTTCACAACCGCTACAATGTCCTATTAATATGTTTTTTCTTACTAGTGGATCAATCTTATCCACAATACGCCATTTTATATTTGTTACTGACTGTCCAGATATAAAAAATATAACTTTACCTTCTTTTAATAGTAGTTCTAATTCTTTTACCATCTCTTCTTCAGCTTCCATATATACTGGCGCTATAGTTTCATCAACATCTGATATAATTAATCTTGTTTTATTATTCCATTCAATCATTGATTAAACCTCCATAATAATATCATCTTTCTGTTTATTTAATTCCTCTTCTATTTTACCAATCATATTTGTTTTTAATATTCTTTGTGCTTGTACAATAGCTTTTTCATATGTCACGACAGACGAACTACCGTGAACTTTTATAACTGGTTTATTTATACCAATAAGTACAGCTCCCTCATGTTCTTTATAATCAAATCTTTTAAGTGCACCAGTTAAAATAGGTTTTGCTATTAATCCTGCAATTTTATTTAATAATCCTTTTTTAAACTCTGTAGATATTACATTCTTAATTACAGATGCAGCACCTTCTAAAGATTTAAGTGCTATATTACCCATGAGTCCATCACATACAATTACATCAACTTTTCCACTTAATATGTATCTTGCTTCTATATTGCCTTTAAAATTAGGGAAACCCGCTTTTAAGAGCTTATATGTTTCTTTTAATGTAGGTGTACCCTTTTCTTCTTCAGCGCCTATATTTAAAAGTGCAATACTAGGATTTATTATTCCAAGTACATTTTGTGCATATATTTCACCAAGTTTAGCATATTGCACTAAAGAAATGTCTTTTGCTTCTGGATTTGCACCAGAATCTAAAAAAACAACATCTTGTCCTGTCATAGATGGCAAAAGAGTCATTAAAGCTGGTCTATGTATTCCTCGTATTCTACCAATTTTTAGTAAACCTCCAGCCATAAGTGCTCCTGTATTTGAAGCAGATATGAATATTGTATTATCGTTCTCTCTCATATATTCAAATGCAACAACTAAATTAGATGTTTTTTTTGTTTTAATTGAAAGGGCTGGTTCGTCATAATTAGTTATATATTCTGTACAATCTAATATTTCAAATTTATTTATATATTCTTCTTTATTATTATTTTTAAATACTAATTTAATATCTTCTGTTTTTCCTACTAGAACTATTTTTTCTTCAATTTTGCCTAGCATATTTAAAGCAGCAAATATTGGAAGCTGAGTACCATTGTCAGCTCCCGCTATATCTATTAAAATCTTCATTATTTTCTCCTCTAGAATAATTTATTTTCTTCGCCATGAATAATTCTTGTTATATTTTTTCTATGTTTGAATAAAATTATTAATGATATTATAAATACAGGTAATATATATTCTTGTAACATAACAGCTGTCATAATATTAAATAATATTACACCACCCAATGAACCTATAGATACAGTTCTTGTAATCAATATAATAACGATTCCTGCTATTATACAAACTAACGCAATTTGAGGATTTAAAAGAACGCCTACAACAAGTATTGTTACTACACCTTTACCGCCTCTAAACCCATAATATATTGGATAACAGTGACCAGCAATAGCTGCAACCATAAATAATGAATTAAACATTACTTCTGTATCTTGTTTAAATAGTTTAGCAATTCCTAGTATTATACCATAGGCAAGTACTACTTTCATAACATCAAGTACAAGCACAACAAAACCCATAAATTTACCAAGTACTCTAATAGAATTAGTTGTACCTGGATTACCACTACCTAGATTTCGTATGTCTTCCCCAGTCTTCCTTTTGCATATTTCAATTGATGGACTTATGCTACATATTAGATAAGTTATCGCGAAAATTACTATGTTATAAATCATATATATCGTCTCCTTAAAGATATATATATCTTATCATATATGATTTAAAAAATCAAGTATTGCTTGAAAATATAAGAAAATTATGATATACTTATTTCATTGCTTGAGTAAGCAATATTTAGGAGTGATATATTTGTTATGTTCAGTATGTAAGAAAAATATGGCAGTTATATTTATAAAAGAACAAAATAATACAACTGCTTTATGCTTAGAATGTGCTAAAGAAAAGGGTATAGATCCGATGCAAGCTATGATGGATCAGTTTAAGTCAGTCGGAAATTTAGATCTTGAGAATTTAACATCTCAGTTTGATAAATTTATGGCTAATTTAGATCCCGATAAACTTGAAGAATTAGGTTCTATGCCATTTGCAAGTCTTGAAAACAGTAATTTAGAAAACGCAGACAATATAGAAGATAAAGAAATAAAAAGCAACAAATCAAACAAAAAAACAAAAACACTAGATATATACGGTATTAATTTAACAGAAAAAGCTAGAAATAATGAACTAGATACCGTTATAGGCAGAAATAGAGAATTAGAAAGAGTTGTTCAAATATTAAACAGAAGAAGTAAAAATAATCCTGCTCTAATTGGGGAACCTGGTGTTGGTAAAACAGCTTTAGTAAACGCACTAGCTATAGCTATCGCAAAAGGTAAAGTTCCTGCTAAATTGATTCTTAAAGAAGTATATTTATTAGATATGACTTCACTTGTAGCTGGAACTCAATTTAGAGGACAATTTGAATCTAGAGTTAAATCCATTATAGAAGAATGTAAAAATCATGGTAATATAATTTTAGCAATAGATGAAGTTCATAATATTGTCGGTGGCCAAGATCATGACAATTCAATGAATGCTGCTAACATGTTAAAACCAGCCCTATCAAATGGGCATGTACAACTGATTGGCGCAACTACTCTAAAAGAATACAGAAAATATATAGAGAAAGATACAGCGTTAGAGAGAAGATTTCAAACAGTTATAATTGATGAACCAAGTTCTGATGATACTGTTCAAATATTAAAAGGTATTAAAAAATATTATGAAGATTATCACAAGGTAGTTATACCTGATGATACCTTAGTTAAAGCTGTTGAACTGTCAGTAAAATATATTCATGATAGATTTCTTCCAGATAAAGCAATTGATTTAATCGATGAGGCTGCTTCAAGAGTCAACTTAGATGATAATTTGCTTGCTAGTGTTGCTAAAACATCATTTCAAATTGCTGCTTTAGAAGATGCTTTGAAAAGATTAGAAGATGATACTCAAATCAATGATAATCCTGTTTATGAAGAAGCTGAATCTACTAATTATGAGAGAGCTGCAATATTGAAAGAACAAATTTGTAAGTTGAAGGTAAAATTAAATAACCTAAACGATAAATTTAAACCAAAAGAAGTAACTGCTGATCATTTAGCTGGGGTTGTAGAACTTTGGACAAAAATACCGGTTACAAAAATAAAGATATCTGATAAAGTTAAACTCCTTAATCTAGAAAACAACTTGAAGAAGAAAATAATTGGTCAAGATCATGCAGTAGAATCTATTTCTAATGCAATAATACGTAAAAGAGCTGGACTACAAAATATAATTAAACCACCTTCTTTCATATTTGTTGGACCTACTGGTGTTGGTAAAACTGCATTAGTTAAAGCGTTAGCATATGAATTATTTGATAGTGAAGAAGCTGTTATAAAATTAGATATGTCAGAATATTCTGAATCACATAGTACATCTAAATTAATTGGATCACCACCTGGGTACGTTGGATATGATGAGGCAGGTCAGTTAACTGAAAAAGTAAGAAGAAATCCATATAGTATAATATTATTTGATGAAATTGAAAAAGCACATTCTAGTATATATAATGTATTATTACAAATATTAGATGAAGGAAAATTAACAGATTCCCAAGGAAAAGCAGTTTCATTTAAACATACTATAATTGTTATGACATCTAATATCGGAACTAATTTTAAAAACGATGGATATGGTTTTGGTAATAATGAAATAGAAAAGAACATGTTAAAAAACAAAATAGATGACAATTTGAAGAACTTCTTTTCTCCTGAATTCTTAAATAGAATCGATGAAATTATATCATTTAACAAGTTAGATAAACAAAGTATTAATAAAATCACACAAATAATGATAGATGAATTCATTTCAGAAACAGCTAAAAAAGGTTACAAATTTAAAGTTACTGATAATGTTATATATTATATATCAAACATAGGATATGACCCTAAATTTGGAGCGAGACCACTTAGAAGAGCTATACAAAAATCTATTGAAGATACTATAGCTATTATGTATTTAAAAGATGAAATAAAAACAAATAAAAATTACACTATTGATATTCAAGATGGTAAAATAGTAGTAATATAAAATCAGAAAGGATTTGGTAGAAATATCAAGTCTTTTTTACAAGTTGTTATCGACCTATATATATTATAATAAGAATAGATGCTATATTAATTAAAATATAACATCTTTTTATCACTTAACTTTCTATATCTTCTATATAACTATTTAAATCTTCTAACGTATTTACAATAATTCCTTTTTTTAGTTCAGACACCAATTCTTCTCGTATACTAGATTCTGGTATTTCTGTATTTTTATACATTGTAAATATTCCATCACTTACAATTTGATATATCATAACATAACCATCTTCTAATATAAGTTTAAAGTGATTAGGACAATTAGAATCTATCTCTTTTCTAAATACAATAGTATTTTTTGTCTCTTCCACTAGTTTATATTCAATATCAACTTCTTTTTTTATCTTTTCTATAGTTGTGCCATACTCAATGTTTTTATTAGTAATAGTCTCACGACAATTTGTATAGTAGTCTTCATATGTTATTTCTATATCTTCTTTCTCATCTTTATATATAGAAACAACGGTTGCCGTTTCATCAACATTATCTATTGGTTCTGGCACTACGTTTTCTTCAGCTACTACATTATTACTAATTCTCAATCCTATGTACGCTCCTGTTAAGAGTAATACAACAGCAAAACACATAACTACAACTCGATATATTGTTTTATTCATATAATCACCTTTTGATTATATATTTTGCAATTAAGCAATAATTATACATATATTATGATTAATGTTAAAATATGTTTTATTTTATATAACCAGTTTTTATCTTTTCAATGATACCATAAACCATTGATATATTAGTTGGAATAATATATTTAGCATCAATTATTTCAGAAATAACTGTTGCAAATAAACACATTGCTCTTGAACCATCCCACCATTTAGGATTATCTAAAGTATATTTGCGCATATCATCTAAATTTATATTGTAGAAAAATTCATAATCATAATCAATCATTTCATTTATATTCATAAGATATGGAGAATCCTCATCAGTATATAAATCATTATTTTTAACTGGATATTTAACTTTATCACACCTAAATTTATGTAATCCCCCAGCTAAAATCAAAATATCTGCCTTTAATTTTGGTTTATTTAACTTATCGTCAATAAGTTTTTTAACATCAGGTATTTTTGATATGGCAAAATCTAATGCTAAATCAGGAAAAATTTCATTTATATATACAACACCTATACTTGTATTTGCTCTTTCAATTATACATCCATTTCTACATATAGCTATTTCTGTAGAGCCACCGCCACCGACCATTACTGCCACATTTTCATCTAATTTTATGTTTTTAATAGCTCCATATACTGTATATTCATTTTCTTGATCTGCGGTAACTACTTGAAAACTAACGTTTAGTTTCTCTTCTATATTTTCTTTAAACTTCTCTAAATCAGTAGTAGTTAATTCTCTAAATATACTTGTACCAAATACAAAAATCCTACTTTCAATTACTTTTATTTTATTTATATATTCATATAAACTTTCAATATCTTCTTTAATAATTTCTTTGTTTATATTATAATTCTTTTTAAATTCTATATTTTTAAATCCTGTTTCATATACTTTATTATCACTGTATATATATCCCTTAGTATTTGTAGAACCGATTTCAACTATTGCAAAACTATCAATCATAATTTTATCTCCTTATCCTTTTTTTCATCTATATAATCTTTTACAAATATTATTATTCCTGACATGAATAATAAACTACATCCTAGTAATTGCAAACTATTTATTGTTTCTCTCAAGTAAAAATATGATACAAACGCTGTTATTATTGGACATAGCAATATAAATATATTTGCCTTTACACCTGATATTATTCTTATTGCTTTATAATAACACGCAATTGATATTACATCTACAAAAATTGATATTAAAATAGTCTTTAATAATATAAATTTATTTATTTGAAATAATAACCTAAATTCATTTGTAAAAATACATATTAATGATATAAGTATAAAAGCTACAATTGTAAAATCTCTATTAATTCTAAATACTGATATTCTATGATCAGCTTTACTTATTAACATGGTATAAATGGCAAATGATATTGTTCCAATAAGTACATATAATACCCCTAAGTCAAATGTAAAATTTAATATATTATTATTTATATTTGATGTAAAAAAAGTTCCAATTACTGCAATTATTAACGCACTAACAACATATTTGTTTTTAGCTATATTTTTTTCTTTATCTATAAATATAGCTAAAATAATTATAGTTATTAAAGATCCCAGACCTGAATTTATAAATTCTACCAAAGTTGCTTTTGACATACTTAGTCCAGTAAATATAAACAAATATCCTATTAGCATAAATATTCCCATAAATATATTATTCTTTTTATACTCTTTATTAATTAAACTTTTATCTGTTTTTTTCCTACTTATAAGTAAAATCAAACTATTTACTATTATTACTGTTGTAAATCTTATAAATGATGATATGTTCGGTGATATATAATTTAATATATCTTTAAATAGAACATTATCTAATCCCCAAATTATAGTTGTTATTATTATACATATATATCCTATCTTTAATTCTTTCTTCATTTAATCTCCTAAATTTCATATTTAAATTATTTTACCATAAATAATTTACTAAAACAATATAAAATTAATTATTTAGAAAAAATCACCAGTATATAATTAAATATACTGGTTATGTAGTAAAAATTGAATTAACAATAAATACTCTTTTGATATAAAATTTACATCAACTAATTTTTTGTATTAATATAGAAGCATTAGAAGTTGTTTGAGTTCCACCTGGTGTTGCTGGTAATATTATATCAGTAATACTAGTATGATTTCTTACAGTTAATACATCTCCAACATCAGCTGTTATTATTACCATTCCTATATTTGGTTGATTTTCTGATAATGAACCATATATACTACCAACAACCGGATTATCATTTAGAAATAGCGTAAATTGATTTGGCATTGTTCCTGCAACATAAAACCATATTGTATAATTACCACCATTTTCAAGTGTTATTGTAGATGTTCCAATTGTGTGGGTAATATTACCAACAATAACACCATTATCACTAAACACTATATCTGCATCTATATTTACAGTTTGTTCACCCAAATTATAAATATATGCATATTCAGATAAAAAATTAGTACCTACTAATTCAGGTTGTGCTATTGGTCCTGCCGGTCCTTCTAGTCCTATTGGTCCTGGTCTACATGCTGGATAATAACAACATTAATTAGAATCTATACATTTCTTTAAACACTTTTGCTTCGATGCACATTTAATAATACAGAAATGCTCTTGATCACAATCACATCTACAATCCGCATTACAACATTCATTATTATTATTTGAATTCTCTTGAAAATTATTTCTCATTTTTTTCCTCATTTCTTATAAGATTAAAAACAGTTACCTGTTCATATATTATATGATTTATTATTATTAAAGTGTTATTTAAATTAATTAACAAACAAAAATAGAACCTATGGGATTTATAGGTTCTATTTTCATTCATTATAAATTATTCATTAAAGTATTATACAAATTAATCCTCCACTACCTTCATTAATAATTCTTTGTAGTGTTTCTTGTAATTTCATTTGAGCTTCATCGGGCATTCTGTATAATTTGTTTTGTAATCCTTCATTAACAAGTTCGTGTAATGATTTACCAAATATATTTGATTCCCATATTTTTGTAGTATCATTTTCAAATTCACTAAGTAAATATTTAACTAGATCTTCAGATTGCTTCTCACTGCCCACAATAGGTGAAA
>Ga0209123_1003841_pt1 | contig 10817 bp, 4 predicted proteins | sample BarGraIncu00431A_FD_184500 | JGI IMG/M metagenome (GOLD analysis project Ga0209123, IMG submission 184500) | Arctic peat soil microbial communities from Barrow, Alaska, USA - Barrow Graham LP Incubations 004-31A (SPAdes) (version 2) | ecosystem: Environmental > Terrestrial > Soil > Wetlands >...
CGCATACTTTGGCAATTTCCAGTTTATTTTCCGGTTTGTAATTGAACCCAAACTCGCTGGAAGCCACATGCTGACCACCGGTCATTGCCAAACAGCTATTGTCAACAATAATTGTGGTTGACTGACTGTCATTGAAAATCAGATTCATCAGCCCATTGATTCCTGTTGCCCAAAAACCACCATCGCCAATCATACCCACAAATTTTTCTTTGTGGTCTGTTGCTACGTTGAAACCATGAGCCAGCGCAATACTCGACCCCATGCATTTTTGTAGTTGATAAGCCTCCATGTGAGGGAAGCAACCTATTAGTCCACAGGTAACATCGGAAACCGCCTTAATTTTATGGTTTCTTAATATTTGTGATATGAAGAGGTGAGAACATCCGGCACAACTAACAGGCAGTCTGAAAGGAATGCCTTCCATAATCGTTCTTTTTGGTGCGTCCGGTACGAGTTTTTCCTCAATAATATCCGGAGTAAAACGCATCATATCGGGAAATTTAGGGAATAACTCTTTTCCAATGACCGCAATCCCCAAATCCTTGATATTCTTTTCCATAATATCATGACCATCTTCAATCACATAGAGTTTCTCTACGTGTTCGGCCAATTCCCGAATCAATTTTTCAGGAAGCGGCATAACCATGCCCAATTTTAATATCGATGCGTCGGGCAAAACTTCTTTTGTGTAAAAGTAAGGAGTTCCTGCTGTAATTACCCCAATCTTTTTACCCTTCAATTCCAGTTTATTAATATCGAAGCCGTTGCTGTCAGCAGCCAACTGCTTCATATGTGCCGGAAAATCATTAAAGCATTTGGTCAACTTTGGATGTTCAGAACCTTTTGCATTCATCATCATGGTTGTCATGATAACTTTACTGAAACTTACGGGATATTTAACTCTGCATTTTGCATCGTAACGGTAGTCTTTATCAATAACAACTCCACTGGTTGTTTTGCATATTACTGATGTAATTTTAAGTATAACCGGAGTACTGTATTCTTCGCTAATCTCGAATGCTCTAACCATAAGATCCTTGGCCTCCTGACTATCACTTGGTTCCAATACCGGGATATTAAACATGTTCCCATAATGACGAACATCATTATAGTCATCACCCGCAATTCGGCCTACATCATCGCCAACCACCAATACCAGACCACCGTTGATTTGACTGCCGGCAGCACCACCCAATGCATCGGCTGCCACATGTAAACCCACTGTTTTCATTACTGCAAGGCTGCGATATCCTGCAAATGAAGCTCCAATGGCTACTTCTAAACCCACTTTTTCATTAGTCGACCACTCACAATAGATATCCGGGTATCTCTGTTGGGTATAATCCATTACTTCGGTGGAAGGTGTACCCGGGAAACCGGAAGCAACTTTCACGCCTGCTTCAAAGGCACCTCTGGCAACTGCTTCGTTACCATTCATCATTTTCATTGTGGTAATCTTATTTCCTGTCTGCATATTAAAAAAACTCCTCACATTGTTGCGTATTTTTATCAGTTTTCTGATAAATCGGCCAAAAATACTGCTTTTTTGTTACACACCAAAATCAAATAGCAATTTAATCAAAGAAATTGTAACATTATTGTCATAAAACATGAAGAAAATTTACAGCAGCGTTGAAGCCAAACTCGTCGTTGAAGCAATAAAAGAGTAGTTAGGCATGGATGAATCGGATTAGAAATATCGTCCTTTGGGCTAGGAATTTTTCATGACAGTTCAAATACAATTGGACATTCCCGTTATGTAAAAATTAAAAGGAAAGCCTGTCTACGGCAGGCTTTCCTTTCCATATTCTATATGATTGTGGAAGTCTGGAGACTTCCACAATGTTGCCGTACGATTATTTCGTGTGGCATTTTATTAAACTTCTAACCAAGCGATGCATCGCGCAGGAGCAAGGAGTTTATTTTTTTTACGTTAAAAACGTTTTACCATTAACTCCTCGTTGAAAACGAGGAGGAGAGTGGTGACACCTCTGTTTATATAGTTATTCCATCGTGTTGCTTTTCAAAGTATAATTCAGGCAAAATAATCTTCACTTCTTGTTCTTCTCCTTCTTTAAGCCAGTAAACTATAAAGTTCACTTTTGCACTTTTCATTTTATAATCATTGGCTTTTATATTTTCCAACTGATTAATGAACTGCTTTGAGAATTTCAAAACTGATTGTCCCTTTGAGTTCAAACATTCGTCATTATTTAAAGTTAAAAGAGTACCACCCATAAGCTGTGAAACCAAATATTGTTTATTTAAGAAATAGTCGAGCCATATATCTTTGTATGTCAACTGCATTGCAAATTCGCTTGGCTGTACGTATTCATTTCTGTCTTCAATGCATTGTAGATTATTTATTGGAATCATACGATCTATTTCCCTCTTTTCAAACTATGACTAATAAACCCTTGCTATACAAATGTGTGAAACTTACAAGTTTTTTCAAAAGTTATGTAACTCTTTTATACTTGTATTTACCGAGCTTTGTAAACTAAAAAATAATTAATTGCGGTTGGTAATTTCAAATAAAAAATAAACAAATAAAACCGAACAGTATTAAGACTGTTATTATTTTATTTGATTACGATCCAACTTCAAAGAAGGCAGCGGAAGATGGCTACAGCAATTAAAACGGAAGTTATGCTATTATATGTAGTTATTGACATGTAATGTATTCTATTAGTTATCAAATTATGGGTGATTGCTTGAGAACATTATTATATGCTCCTTTACCGAAGAAGTGATGCGCAAAACTACCGCTCCAGTACATAATCTCAACCAGAAAAAGTATTAAACTCAACATAATAAAAAGTAAATTGTTTACTTTTAGAACAAAAAATACATTTAACCTGATAATGAATGATTCTGGTAAATACACCATCTTAATTGTTGATGATGAAATATTCATAATTAAAAGTATTATGAATATACTCATTAAAAATAATGATTATGAAATCTTATCGACAGGAAATGGAAAGACAGCCTGTGAAATTGCGATTAAAGAAATTCCGGACTTAATAATAATGGATTGGCAAATGCCTGTAATGAATGGACTTGAAGCAACAAAACAATTGAAACAAAATAATTTAACTAAAAACATTCCAATAATAATTTCAACAGGTATTATGATTGAATCCTATAATTTAAGCACTGCTTTAATGGCAGGCGCAGTTGATTTTATTCGTAAACCTATTGATGAGATTGAACTTATTTCACGTGTTGCTAATATGTTACAGCTTTCGCAAGCCTATTTGAAAATAGAACAAAAAAATATACTATTGCAAAATCAACTGACTTCTAAGCTGATTAATATTCAACAATTAAATGAGCTAAAAAGTGAAGTAATTGGTCAATTAACTATAATTAAGAGGCAAGTTACTTCTACTGAAAATGGTCAACTAAATGAAGCCATTCAGAAGACAGAAAGACTCTTGTATTCAAAATTATTTCAACTAAAATGGGAAGATTTTGAATTACATTTTCAAACAATTTTTCCGGAGTTTTATAAAAAGATAAAATCGTATTTAGGGAGCTACACAGTCAATGAATTGCGATTATGTTCTTTCCTTAAACTTAATATGAGCAATAAGGATATTTCAAATATTACGTATACATCACCTGATTCTGTTAATACAGCCAGGAAGAGACTCAAAAAAAAATTAGGCCTGCTTCCTGATGAAAGTTTACAATCATTTATACAGAATCTGTAAATATGGCTATAAGTATTCAATATGTTGATGTAGATTATTCTAATGTCTAACTAAATGACATTGATTTAGAATGCTACAAGTTAAATACTTTCTAAAGAACAAAAAAGAGAGTCAATCAGTCAGAGTAAAAACGAATGTAGTTTAATCTGTCTGGGAATAAACTTTTTTTAGTTCCTCCTTTATTTATCTTTCCGCATCAGCGATGGCTTTCAAGGGTCAATGCTGTTCATTTTTCCTCCCGGTTTTCTCCGCTCTCCGTTATTTTATTTTTTATATGAAGTTGCATAGATATTATATATCTATGTAACTTTCAGCAATTTGAACGTAAATATACTTATTAACAAAACAGAAAGTTTAACAGATACATTCCGAAAAGGAGAAAGAAAAACCTGAATGTTTTTTTTCATGCAGATACCTTGTCTTTTGTTATTATGGCTGGTACTGTATAAGGTATCTGGAACAATAGACTTTATTTTGACTAATTAACTATTTATTTACAATGGTATCATTTATATTTTTAGAAATATAGATTAATTTTAACAATATAATTGCATTCAATACAACAAGAGTAAAAACGCGATCAGTGTAGTTTGTTAGTATCGATGGATTAAGAGTAGAAAATTACTACATTAAAGTTTATCAAATTCCTGGAAATTATCATTTATATGTAGTAAAATAAATAACATTACATTAATGGACGTTTAAAATATAATGTGATAAATGAAAAATTAAATTAAACAGTATTAAATACAAACTAAAATTCAATGTTTTTTACGAGTATATAAAAAATGCTCATATAAACTTATAATTATAAAAAAAAATCATACTAATATGTTTGAGAAATATCAACCTAAATAAAACATTAAATCAATATTTATAAAGCAAAAATAAAATTCTCTATTTAAATGCGTTACATTAATTATTTATATATATTTTATTTATTGCGTACTAATTTTTCGCATTTGGAGAAGTTATAGAATTAATTGAATATAATATTTAGCATTTAAATAACACTAAAATCTACATCAAAAAAAGAAATTGTTACATACCTAAATTGCCCCAAAGAAGAATATTTTAAAGTAATATTGCAGGGTTTTAATCCCCTTAATATTAACATATAATTATACATTTTGTTCAATGCCTTTGTTTTTTAAAAATACACATAAATACAAAAAGGTTATTGATACTAATTCAATGATAAATACAATAAATATTAAATATAAAGAAACAATTAAGGTTACTTTACATTTAACATTGGCGTTTATTATTCTAGGCTTGTTAAGTCATATTTTTTCAAATTACTTATCAAAATACTTTTTTCCGGTTATTATTGATTTGATAACACTCTGTATTTTTGTTCTGACAATTTTACTTAAATCCAGAAAAAATATATCCCAGAAATTGGCTGGTATGATTGTTATATATGGAATGATTTTAAATGTTTGTATTTTAGATGTTTATTACATTGAACTGAACCGACCAGCATTATCAATTAATTTTATTTATTCACTTCTTTTTATTATCGTACTTATAACAATCAGTAGTTTAATTATCAATTTTAAACATATCATTGTTGTCGGTTCAATTTCGATTGTGCGAATTTGGTTGTTTATAATTTATGTAAACGACCCGGTATTATGGTCTGTATTTATCTCTATAAACGTGATTTATATTGGGGTAACAGTAGGATTATTTTTTATAGTTAGATCCATGAATACAACTACTTGGGAATATCATAATTTGGAACTAATCATAAGTAATCAGAATGAAGAACTGAATAAGCTCTTAACATTTAAAGATGATACGCTTAACATGGTATTGCATGATATAAAAAACCCCTGCAACCGAATTTTATCGGCAGTAGAAGATCATAATTTATCAAAAGATGAAATTGTTGATGCAAGTAAAAAAATACTTTTGTTAACTGAGAATATTTTGGATGTATTTAAGATAAATGAATCTAAGATGAGATTAGTCCTTGAAAATGTAAATTTTAACGATGTTATAAACGGATCATTAACAGAAATAAAGTATTTATTAAATCAGAAGAAAATAGTTGTTGTAAAAGAAATTTCAGTCAATTGTGTTGTCAGTATTGATGAAAACTTAATGAAAAGAGTGATGGTCAACCTATTAACAAATGCTATTAAATTTTCGAATATCAACAGCTATATCAAAATCAAGTTAATATCAAATGAAAACTCAATGAGAGTTGAGGTACAGGATAATGGCATAGGGATACCAATAGAAAGCATAAATCATATATTTGAAAAGTATTATCAAGACAAAATTAATGATTCAGAGTGCAATCGTTCACTTGGTTTAGGTTTGTTTTTTTGCAAATTAGTTATGGAAACTCACGGAGGAAAAATAGGCGTAGAATCAGTTTTGGATAAAGGTACAACTTTATGGTTTGAAATTCCAATGAAAATTAAACCGGGACTTATTATTGTACCCACGATTGAATTTGTTCCTGAAAATCATAATTATAATCATGATGAGAAGATATTTCTTGGTTCTTATTTGGAAAAACTAGTCGATTTGGATATTTATCAAACTGGAGCGATATTTAAAATTTTATATTCAAATTCATGTGGAGATTCTAAACCGATACTCATTTGGAAAGATGATATAATTAATGCCGTATTAACTGGAAATGAGTTTGATTTTAATAGATTGAAAAAAACAGCAAACTAGAGGCTGTTTATAAATAAATGAATTTTATTCTTTAATGTTCTCTGCATCATTTAGAAGAAAGAATATATAGAAATAAATTAAAACTCAAAGATTGAAATTTTGCATATATATTTTTTTTAGGTCCGTTGCCTGACTGGAATGATTCAAATCGATTAGAAGTATAGGTCTCCATATTTTACCATATATTACACCACGCAAGTACGAATTGATAAAAAAAGGTCCACATTGAAGGAAAAAAGTTCATTTACTTTTGTAAGTATCAGAAAAAGAAAATTGCTTTTTTTGAATGCTTTGTAGTGTCCAAATAAACTTTTAAATTATCAACATTCTTGACAACTTATGGCTTGTAAAAAAAGAGCTGTAAAATACGTTAAAGTATAAATTTACATATTTCCTTCATTTTACATCCTTCCTATAAAGCTCAAAGAATTATTTCCATTATGTACCCTTCATGTACCCAACACAAATATTTATAATAAAACATAACCATTTATTTTTGTGCCAAAATATTAATGAATATGTTTTGTTGAAACCATTACTTGACTCCTTATGGCAACTGTCAAATAATTTAGAGTCTAAATTGTGTATGGATTAATGCAATACTGTTGATTCAAATAACCTTTAATTTTATAATAATTTAAATTTGTAATTCTATGAACATGAGCAAAGAAAAACTATTAAAGAAAAATTCCATAATCATACTTGGAATAGTAACAATGGCTATAAGTGGCTGCATTTCAGAATCTAGCGACATGTACGGTTCTCCAACTATCACAATTGAAATCGCTCAAAACGTTAAATCAACAAGCGCCACTAGTGAGAGTTCTGTATCTTATAAATCAGGATGTGATATCACGGATAAAGGAGTTTGTTGGAGTACAAATGATAATCCAACAGTTGGAAATAATGTTACCAATGATGGCGTAGGAACAGGCAATTTTGCAAGTAATTTAGAAAATCTGATTCCAGGGACCACTTACTATGTTCGAGCATATGCTTCAATTAACAATGAATATTACCTCTATAGTAAGACGATTAGTTTTAAAACCAAAGGATTATTGTCTATTACTTCAGAAATGATTGTTTCAGATAGAACTGCAACAACTGCCTCTCTGGGAGGAACTGTTTTTGGAAATAATACCGATTCTATAATCGATAAAGGTATTTGTTGGAGTACAAAGATTAATCCACAGATAAGCGATGCTTATAGCACTTCAGGTAAAGGATCCGGTACTTTTGTTGGAAAATTGAATGATTTATTGCCAAATACAACCTATTTTACGCGAGCTTATGCCCGTGATAGTAACGGAACAGTTTACGGTGAAGTAATAGGATTTCAAACCCGACAATTGCCATTTGTGATAACTTCTCCTGATGTCAGTAAAGTAACATATTCTTCAGCGACTTCGGGTGGTGTTGTTGTTACTGATGGTGGTGAAATAGTAGCAGAAAGGGGTGTGTGCTGGAATACAACACCAAAGCCAACGATTATCAATTCAAAATCGACTGATGGAAATGGTGTGGGGTCCTATAGTAGTACGTTGTCCGGCTTAAGTCCAATTACTAAGTTTTATATCAGGGCTTATGTAACCACTATAGCAGGAACATCTTATGGGGATGAGATAATGTTTACAACAGCAACTTCAAATTAATACTCTATGACTATAAACAGCCTGTTTTTATGAAAATTATACGGACGTTTATACTGAATATTTATTTGATTTTTTATATTGCTTTTGTATAAGGAATGAAAACAATCACTATCACCCGACAAAAATTATAAGTCTGATGATAGTGATAAAATTAACGAACAAATATTTGTAATCCTTATTTTATATAAATTGAAAAATTTGATTTAATTTTTCAAAAGGGGTTCTCATTTTTATTGATAATTCTCAAATATAAATGTGGGCTTATGATATTTTAGCATTATATGAAATTTATAAGTTTGATTTTTTTTTTGTTGATAGCCAATTCTATTTTTGGACAATCATTTTGGTTTTATAAAGAAAGACCAATTGTACCAATGTCTAATACATACTTACAAATATCAGATTCAATTTCATCTTCAAATCTTACAATAAGTAAATCTTTTTCTAAAATATCCTCCTCTTCTCAGGTTTCATCAAGTGAAACTCGTTGTATTGATAATCTCGATTTTGAATTTGGCAATTTTACAAATTGGAAATGTTATAAAGGATCTGCTAAAACAGATGGAACAACAAATTATACAACATGGAATCCTATTACTCCTGGATTACCCATTGCAAACAGGCACCGAATAATTTCGGCTGATTCTTTACCCATAAACGATTATTATGGTGGTTTTCCACGTTTATGTCCCAGCGGTGGAAATTATTCTATTCAATTAGGGAATAATGGAACCAGTAATCAGGCAGAGAAAATAAGTTGTACGTTTACAATACCTGCAGATCAGTATAATTTTCAAATTGAATATTATTATGCAGTTGTATTCCAGGATCCTAACCATCCGTTTGATCAGCAACCACGATTTCAGAGCAAAGTGTACGATGCCAACAACAGTTCAAGTGTCATAAGCTGTGCCAGCTATGATTTTACTGCCGTTTCAGGACTACCGGGTTTTTTGGTTTCAAGTGTTGATCCTTCTGTATTATATAAACCCTGGTCCGCAGTAACTATCAATCTCTCCGGATATGCAGGACATACCGTTATTCTGGAATTTACCACAGAAGACTGTACGCAAGGTCAACATTTTGGATATGCTTATATTGATGTCAATTCAACCTGTGCATCATTAGTAAGCAATGCTAGCTATTGCAAAAACACTCCTTCTTTAACCCTTAATGCACCGTCAGGATATTTTGAATATAACTGGTATAATAGTTCATATACTAAACTGTTGGGAACCGGACAGACAATTACTTTGACTCCACCTCCATCTAATAATGATATTGTAAATGTAGATCTTGTGCCTTACACTGGATTTGGTTGTAGAGATACAGCTTATACAATTTTAAATGTAAATCCTGTGCCTATTGCTGCTTTTAAATCAGATACATTAGTTTGTCTCGGAAAACCATTGAGTTTTACAAATATCTCATCTATAAGTGATAACTCAACTATGACTTATCTTTGGGATTTTGGAGATAGCACATCCACAACTATCAATAAAACAAAGACATATAATGCAATAGGCACTTTTAAAGTTAAACTGATAGCCACATCTATAAATGGATGTGTAGATTCAGTGGTCAGGAATATTTCAGTAGGTGCTTTAGCAACAATTAATCCTATTGTTGGTAATAAAAGTATTTGTTTAGGTCAAACAGAAATTTTAAATAATACAACTACAGGTGGAATTTGGAAAAGTTCAAATCTTTCCATTGCAACAATATCTAATTTAGGATTAGTGACTCCTGTATCTCCTGGTATTGATACGATTAGATATGTAGTTTCAAATTCTTTTGGATGTACTGATTCAGTCTCATTTCCTTTGATTATTGTTAATACAACTTCTATTACGAATGTTGCTATTTGTCAGGGAGATTCTTATCCATTCAATGGTACTTACTATTCAACTGCTGGAACATATTTTCAACATTGGACAAATGCTCAAGGTTGTGACAGTATAGAAACATTAAACCTTACAATTTTACTGCCGAGTGCTTCCACTGTCAGTGTAGTACTTTGCAAAAATGACTTTCCATATAGATGGAACGGAGAAGACTGTAATACTCCCGGAATGTATACCCGAACCTTTACGAATGCAGTCGGCTGTGACAGCACAGCCACCTTGGCATTAACTGAAAAGTTCCCGAGTGCCTCCACTACGAACGTTGCCATTTGTCAGGGATCAAGTTATGTATTTAATGGAACAACGTACAATACCGGCGGAACTTACACTGCGCATTTGACCAATTCACAAGGTTGCGACAGCATAGCCACTCTGAATCTGACAATCAAACTGCCGAGTGCCTCCATCACGAATGTTGCTATTTGCCAGGGATCAAGTTATGTATTTAATGGAACAACGTACAATACCGGTGGAACTTACATTGCACATTTGACCAATTCACAAGGTTGCGACAGCATAGCAACTCTGAATCTGACAATCAAACTGCCGACAGCTTCCACCACGAATGTCGCTATTTGCTCGGCAGATTTTCCATACAACTGGAATGGAACTAATTACCCAACGGCAGGAAGCTATAACAAGACTTTCACCAATGTTCAAGGTTGTGATAGCACAGCCACATTGGTATTAACCGAAAAGTTCCCGAGTGCCTCCACTACGAACGTTTCCATTTGTCAGGGATCAAGTTATGTATTTAATGGAATAACGTACAATACCGGTGGAACTTACACCGCTAATTTGACTAATGCTGTTGGTTGCGACAGCACGGCAACTTTGAATATGAC
>Ga0209123_1003843_pt1 | contig 10812 bp, 10 predicted proteins | sample BarGraIncu00431A_FD_184500 | JGI IMG/M metagenome (GOLD analysis project Ga0209123, IMG submission 184500) | Arctic peat soil microbial communities from Barrow, Alaska, USA - Barrow Graham LP Incubations 004-31A (SPAdes) (version 2) | ecosystem: Environmental > Terrestrial > Soil > Wetlands >...
ATCATCTAAACTTGAAAAAGTACCTTTAGATATCATAAATAATTATAGGTTGAAAATAGATGCTGTTTTAAAATATAACGAAAATAAATTACATTTAAAACTAGAAAAAAGTAAATCTAGATATCTGCAAGCAGTATCAAAAGTTGATGCTCTTAGTCCACTAAAAACGCTTACTAGAGGATATATTGTGGCGCAGGATAATACAGGAACTATTATTTCTAAAACAAACCAAGTGAAATCTGGAGATAATTTAAAACTAACATTTATTGATGGAAAAGTAAATGTAATTGTAGAGTAGGAGATATGTTATGAAAAATGAAACATTTGAAAAAAGTCTAGAAGAGCTAGAAAATATAGCTAATGAGCTTGAAAGAGGAAATTTAAGTTTAGAAAAATCAATTGAAACATTTGAAAAAGGCATAAAACTTTCTAAAGAATGTAGTGAAAAATTAGATAAAGCTGAAAAAAGAATAAATATATTAGTTCAAACTGAAAATGGACTAGAAGAAGAAAATTTTTTAGCTGAATAGAAAAAATATTTTTTGTCACCTATATATGTGTATATTCAAAATTTTTGGATATAATATATATAGGTGATTTTTATGGATACAAATAAAGATAAAGAAATTAAAAAAAATCTTGCGGATTTAGCAGAAGATGCTGCTCTAGGAAGAAAAAAAGCTACAGATGAAAGTCAACAAGAATATAACTTTATGGGAACTCTTCAAAGTTGGACTACTCATGATGAACAGGAAGCGAAAGTTAAGCAAATTGAAAAAGTTACTCAAGAACATGTAGATCATGTAAATACAAATGAAAATAATAATAAGGGTAGCATGAATTTAAAAATGCTTGACAGATGACAAAATTTTTTCGAATGAAAAACCTTGACAAATAACGTTCTATAGTGTATAATATTTACATAAAACTATAAAAGGAGTGGAATTTGTGAATAAAATTTCAGGGATTAGAACGGTTTGTTTTGATATTGATTGGACATTGGTTAATCATTCTGAAAATATTGAAAATGATGTTTTACGGTCGTTAGGTTTACAGCCAAACGAAGAGTTTAATATGCAAGTAAAATATTTTTGGGATAATTTATCTAGGAGACTTCAAAATGGGCAAAAGGTTGAAAGAAATAAAATTTACAGTTTGATTACAGAAATGATACCATTTTTGAGCGAGATAAATTTATCTGCATAAGAGTGGTATTTTCTATCTGACAAAGTTGATAATGTTGAGTTGATAGATGGTGCATATGAGATTCTTGAATACTTGCAAGAACACGGATATTATATCGTAGCATCTACAAATTGGTTTGCAGATGATCAAATTAATGTTTTAAGAAAATTAAATATATTACAATTTTTCGAAAGAATTTTTGGTTGGGATACAATATGTGCAAAGCCTCATCGGAAAGCATTATATAGTTTGATGAGTATTCATTCAAGAGATTCAATTGTTTTTATTGGTGATAGTGTATACAACGATATAAACTTTGCTAATAAATCTCGTATTAAATCTATCGGGTTAAATTTAAAATATGAGGAAAAAAGTGAGTATATTAAGCCAACAGCACACATATCAAATTTGCTAGAAATCAAAAAATATCTCTAGTTCAAAATCCAAATATTTACAAGAGTAAAAAGCATATTTTTCAATAAATAACTTGAAAAATATGTTTTTTTATGATATAATGTCGTTATATGAATAAAATGGGGGTATTTTAAATGAAATGTATTTTATTATGTGCTGGTTATGCTACAAGATTATTTCCGCTTACAGAGAATTTTCCTAAAGCTTTATTAAAAGTAGGAAACAAAGCATTACTTGATTATATACTTGAAGAAGTAAACTCTATAGAGGAAGTTGATAGCATATTTCTAGTTACAAACGACAAATATTCATCTCACTTTTCAAAGTGGGCTGAAGCGACTAATAATATTAAACCTATAACAGTAGTAAATGACGGAACATTAACGAACGATGATAGACTTGGTGCAATAGGAGATATATTATATACTATTGAAAAGGGAAATATTAATGATGATATTTTAATCATAGCAGGGGACAATTTATTTACATTTAAGTTAAATGAGTTTGTTTCTTTTTATAAAACAAGACAAGCACCTTCTGTATGTGTTAGAGAAGAAAATGATATAAATTTACTTAGACGCGTTGGAGTTGCAGAAGTTGATTCAGATATGAAAATTATTGGTTTTGAAGAAAAACCAGCAGATCCAAAAAGTAAATATGTTGCTTATGCAGAATATTTATACCCAAAAAGTGTTATACCAATGTTTAAACAATATATGGATGAAGGCAATTCAAATGACGCACCTGGTAATTTCCTTGCATATTTATATGAAAAAATGCCTACATATGCATATTCATTTTCAGGTGAATGTTACGACGTAGGTACACATGAGTCATTAGCGTATGTTAATGAATTATATAGTAAGAAAAACTAATGATAGAAAGATTAAATAATTAATAGAACGAGTGGTTAAATAAAAATGAGTATTAGTAAAATTTCACGTGGTTTAGTTGTAGCAATATTTACGGTTCTAATTATACTTTTAATATTTACAAACGTACTCTTATCATTTAGTAGTTTAAATTCGAATAATAATATGATAGGAAAAATAGTATATGTAATTGGTTTATTAAGTTTAATTACAATATATGCATTATTAAAAGAAAAACTCAGTAAAAAAAAGGTAAAAAAAGTTGTAAGTTTAACATACAGATTTGTACTTTTAATAACTGCAACATTTTTAGTAAGAATAATTTTTATATATACTACTGTAAACGATATTTCAAAATTTACAACATTAGCTTGGGCTATTATTTCAGTTTTATCAGCGGTAGTATTAAAAAAAATAATATACAACATATCAAAAAGTGATATATTATCAGTTGTAGGCATGCTTATGTATGCCCTACTTCCGAATATGGTAACAGATAAATTAATTTATTATAATATGGCATGTCTTACTCTTTTTAGTTTGCTAGTAATAATGTATATGCAAAAATCAATTGATGAATTAAAACAACTTGGAATTAAAACAAAGAAATATATGGGTTTATCATTATTGACAGGTATATTTATTGGAATAACAATGATATTTAATTTGAATAGTCTTGTATGGATAATTGTAGCTTTATCAATGATATTTGTTACATCAAATCTAGACAAAACAAATTTAAATTTTTCAAACAAAATTATAAATAATTTAAGACAGAATAATAAGGTAATGCTTTATAGTATTGAAAGAATATATATAAATAAAATATTTATATCAGTAATTATAATTCTTGCATCTTCTTATTTATCATATACATTACTGAATTTTATAACTTTAAAATCAAACAATATACCTATTACAACAAACATTATAAGTAATATTAAGAGTCCAGATGGAAATAATGTTATAGAAAATGTTAAGTTGTTTAAAACAATAGAAAAAAGTAACATAATAAGTAATTTTGAAAATTTTGTAATAAACTCTAAAGGATATTATTTAGTATTATGTATATATATATTATTTATTGAAATACTTACTGTATTCTTAAGAAGAAGATATGATACAAAATCAACTATTATAAAAATACTATTTATAGTAATGATTACTTTTTATACATTATTCGGTTTAAATATATTAGTATATGGAGAGATACTTACTGTATTACTTATACTAATTTCTGTAATAAATACATCAAATTTATATTTAAATAGAGATGAAAGAATAAAATTACTTAATTCATAAGATAGAAAAAGGAAGGTGAATTTAAGTGGCATATTATTCGGATGGGTTAATTGAAGAAGTAATATCTCAAAATGACATTGTAGAGGTAGTATCTGAATATGTAGGGCTTACTAAAAGTGGAAGAAATTACATGGGACTTTGTCCCTTTCACAAAGAAAAATCACCTTCTTTTTGTGTGTCAATGGACAAACAGATATATAAATGCTTTGGCTGCAGTGCAGGTGGAAATGTTATATATTTTGTAATGAAAATTGAAAATATGGAATTTATAGAGTCGGTTGAATTTTTAGCTGGAAGAGCACATATTGACCTGAGTAAATATATAACAAGTTCACATTCAAATACGAATCGAGAAACAAATAATGACTTAAAAGAAGTTATATATAACATAAACAAAGATAGTGCTATGTATTATCACAAAAATTTAATCGAAAAATTAGAGGAAGATAGTAACTTAGTAAAAGAATATATTAAAAGAAGAAATTTAGACATAAATACAATTATAAAGTTTGGACTTGGATATGGAAGCGGTAAGATTCCTTTATATAATTATTTGACAGAAAAGGGATACACCAAGGAAGAAATATTTGCATCTGGTATAGTACTTAATAGTGAAAAAGGAAAACCTTATGATAGATTTTTTTCAAGACTTGTATTTCCAATTTTTGATATTAGAGATAGAGTAATTGCTTTTGGTGGACGAGTATTAGATAATAATATGCCGAAATATCTAAATTCAGCTGAAAACATTGTATATTATAAAGGGAAAAATTTATATGCATTAAATTTCTCTAAAAGAGAAAAAATTGATTCAGTTATAATTGTTGAAGGATATATGGATGCGGTTTCACTTCAAAAGTATGGTTTCACAAATGTTGTGGCTTCACTTGGAACTGCTTTAACTGTCGAACAGGCAAGACTAATAAAAAAGTATACTGATAATGTAATAATTGCATATGATCAAGATGATGCAGGACAAGATGCTACTTTAAGAGGATTAGATATTTTAAGTTCAAAAGGTTTAAATGTCAAAGTACTTAAATTAGATAAAGAAGATGCAAAAGATCCAGATGAATATGTAAATAAATATGGACCTGAAAGACTTAAAAATTGTTTAGAAAAAAGTATGTCACTAGTTGAATTTAAAGTTTCTAAACTTGAAAAAGATTTAGATATGAATAATCTTGATTCTAAAATAAAGTTTTTAAATGGTGTAGCAAATATATTAGGAAAAATTGATAATAATATAGAAAGAGACTTATATGCTGATAAAATTTCTTCAAAATATAAAATAAGTAAAACACCAATTTTAGTAGAGATAGATAAAAAATTAAATAAAGATAGTAATAAAATAATTATTAATTTAAATGATGTATCTCGAAAAATAGGATTAAATATCGATGCTAGAAAAAGAATTGAACAATATATTATAGCACTTATTATTATAAAAGATAAAAAAATACATGATAAAATATGCGAGAATATTAATGAAAGTACATTTAAAAATATAGGACTTAAGAATTTATATAACCATGTTATATCACTTTCTAAAGACTATGACATAAATAAAATTGATATATTATCTAAAACACAAGATGAACAGCTTATTAAAGAACTAACAGATGTAATGTATATAGATGTATCTGTATCTGGAAAAGAAAAGTTACTAAGTGATGTTTTAAATCAAATACAAAAAGGTAAGTTTACTGATCGAAGAACAGAAATTTTCGAAAGATTAGCTGAAGATATTTCTAAAGATGAGAAAGACATTTTGCAATTTGAGTTGAATCAGATTCTAATTCAAATGAGCAAACTTAGATAAATATTAGGAGGAGAGATTGTTTTTATGAGTAAAAAATTATTAAAAAACACTGAAGATGAACAAGCTAAAGACGTTAATAAAGATGGTAAAAAAATTGCATCTGTTAATGTAGAGAAAAAAGAGACTGCAAAGGTTTCAAAGCAACATGTTGAAATTGATTCAGAAGGTAACTCTAAAAAAGCAAAGAAAACTGAAAATTTACCTGCATATGTTACATATATTAATGAATTTATTGAGAAATATAAGGATAGAAATATTGTAACATACAAAGAAGTAATAGACTTTTTGGAAGGTAAAAACTTTACTCCACAAAATGTATCTAAACTTTATGAGGAATTAGAATCAAAGAATATAAATATAGCAGATGAAATAATTGTAAAAACTGATGATGCAGATGAAATTACTGCAGATGATGATACTGACCTAGAAGATTTAGAACCTGCAGAGATAGATCAAAGTATTGAAAAAGTTGCAACTTTTACTGCTTCTCCAGTTGCAGAATTGGATATTGAACCGAACATTGAAGATCTAAGTGAAATAGAAAAAGATATTCTATTTGATGAGGTAAGTGATTTATCATTTGTTGATAACATGAATACTGATGATCCTGTAAAACTATTTTTAAAAGAAATAGGTAACACTATGCTATTAGATTACGAAACAGAGACAAAACTTGCTGAAAAGATGGCTGCAGGCGATATGGATGCTAGAAAATTACTAGTTGAATCAAACTTAAGATTAGTTGTAAGTATTGCTAAAAGATATATTGGTAGAGGAATGCACTTTTTAGATTTAATTCAAGAGGGTAATTTAGGATTAATTAAAGCAGTAGAAAAATTTGACTTAAAAAGAGGATTTAAATTCAGTACATATGCTACTTGGTGGATAAGACAGGCAATTACTAGAGCTATAGCTGATCAAGCTAGAACAATAAGAATACCTGTACATATGGTTGAAACTATAAATAAATTAATACGTACATCTAGACATCTACTTCAACAAAATGGTAGAGAACCTTCACCAGAAGAAATTGCAGCTGAAGTTGAAATGCCTGTACAAAAAGTAAGAGATATATTAAAAATAGCACAAGAACCAATATCATTAGAAACACCAGTTGGTGATGAAAATGAAACAGTACTTGGTAACTTTATTCAAGATGAAGAACAAGCTTCACCATCTGATCAAGCAGCTGATGTATTACTTAGAACACATTTAGAAGATGTTATGGAGACATTAACACCTAGAGAAGCTAGAGTAATAAAACTAAGATTCGGTTTAATTGATGGAAGAATGAGAACTTTAGAAGAAGTTGGTCAAGAATTTCAAGTAACAAGAGAGAGAATAAGACAAATCGAAGCTAAAGCAATAAGAAAATTAAAACATCCAAGTAGAAGTAAAAGACTAAAAGATTTTATGAATACTGAAGCATAAAACAAAAATAACCACTTGTATAATGTTGTACAAGTGGCTATTTTTTACGCTTTTATTCAGTTTACGTAACTTGACAAAAAAGCTTATAAATGGTATAATGTACATATTGTTAAAACTTAATCTTTATATTAATATACGAAGAGGAGATTATATTATAAAAAAAACTATGAAATCCAAAAATGATGAAGTTAGAGAAACTTCATCAAGTTTAAAAATTGAAGGATATGAGCTTGAATATTTGAAAATACGGCCCGTAATTGCATCAATTGTAACTATTGATGAATTACTTAAAATTGAGATGTCAAGGGAAATTAGGTTGTTTTTAATACAATCATATTTGAAAAACAAGCTAAATCAAATAACCGATATAATTTTATATTCTGAAGTTTATAAAAAAGCTAGTGATAGTGAAAAATGTAATGCAATATATTTTGAACTCAGAAGGTATATACCTAGTTATTTTATACCTGAATATTTTAGTGCACAAAAAAAATCAGGCGATAGGTTATTAAAAGTTAGGGATAAAGTGTATAGGTATATGCAACTTAAAAATATCATTGTGCTCGAGAGATTTACTCAGTTTCAGGACTTGTGTTTGAAAATAAATGAGGACAAATATGGTAGATTAGATTATCTTAGTATTTTAGTTGAAAAACTAGGAGATGATGCTAAGTTATTATTTATTCCTGAAATTTTTAATGTTAAAGATTTTTCACTCACAAAAGAATTAATTGAAAGGGTACCTGACGTTTTAGATGAAGAAACTGTTAATAAAATAAAATTAATAGCTTACTATAGAGATAGGCTGAAAGTAAGCAAGGAGATAATTGATTTTGTATTTGATGTTCTATTGTATGATACAAGCCAATCTAAAGAATTAATTGATAGTCTTAGGGCAAAGATTGATGAAATAAAAGATTATAAAATAAATTCTTTTAATAAAAGTGTATCATTTAAATCACTATATTTATTTATAAGTAGAGTGGATAGTGGTGATAGAATAGGTAAAATTCTGCAGCTTGCAACAAATGAAGAACCAAAATATTTAGAAATGATTAATAGTGATAAAGCCGGTGCGTTTGCAAAACACATAAATAACACTGTTAATTTTTTAAGTAACTTATCAAAGGGAAAAACATCAACTTAATAGTTGGTGTTTTTTCCACTTTAAAGTAAGTAATATATCACAAATAATTTTAAAAAATTGTGATCTTTATTATTTGTGAGCAAATGTAAATAATATATTATATTTTGTCAAATAAATGTTGAAATAAAAAAAATAATGGTATATAATTTATTCAATAGTTATTTAATTAATATATTAAATACAGTTATGATATAGATGGGGGTATTTCAATGGGATTTGAAGGAAATAGAAAGCTAGTTAGAAATTTTTTAATAGTGCTTATTATAGCACTTTTGGCATTTACTGGATATATAATACTTGCAAATAATTCAAAATTTAAAGTTAAAGCAGCTATACGATACGTATTTGATCAAACCGATGCTACACTAGGATTAGCACAAAGTTCTCCTATGACTAATGCTTTTATGGCTAAAAAAGTTGAACTTACAAATAGAATAGTTGCAAAAGCATCACTAAGTGATGATACAATTCAAACAGTGGGACCTGCTGGTAAAAGTATAGAGGATTTGATTAACAATTCAACTATAGAGACTAATATTAAAACAGATATTCCTAATAAATATATGGATTTTGGATTAAATTATTCATATAAAAACGAGATAATAGCAGCTAATGCATATATAAGTAATAATGAATTATATATATATTTAAAAAATTATTTTGATAAGTATTTAACAGCAGATACAAAAGATTTTGATGCAGATCAATTTTTTGATCAAATGACATCAGGATTAAAAGTTGATGAAGTAAGATATTTAATGGATATTATTAAAAAATCAGTTGTTGATAGTATAGATTATGGTACGCTTACTAGTTCAAAAGTAGAAATAGATGTAGATGAAGAAAAATTAGCTGTAAATAAGACTACGCTAACAATAGATACAGCACTTAAAAATAAAGCTTCAACAATATTTTTTAATAAGATTCTACGTGATAGCAAAGCAAAAGAAATAATACTTAAACTAGTTGATCCTGATACATATCCAAGTGTTGCATTTTTAGAAGATGATATAAGGGATCAATTATTAGATTTAGAAACAACAACTTATGATAATGAAGTATTAGGTGAATATTCAATATATACATCTGGAATTTTCAATGATGTAATAAGAAATGAATTTAAAACTTTAGATGGTAATGAAAATGTAATTCAAATTACAACATATAAAACAGCAGTATTCGATACTCAAATTGCTATATATGAAAATAATGAGTTAACTTTACAATCGAATATAAAAGAAACAACTAAAGATAATTACGATATTGCAATTACTTCTGGACAAGATACTAGTATGGATATAAAAGGTGTTATTAGTAAATCGTTGATTGATATTACTTATACAATAAGAATGAGTGGTCTAGACGATATTAAGGGTGACTTTAAGCTTCAAACTAATGAGATTAGTGAGAATCAGATTAATCAAACACTTAATCTAAAATTAAATACTCCTGAATCATATGGAACGTTTAATTTAACAATTGATACAACACTTAAAGTAGTTGATAGTATTGTAAAACCAGATTTTGTAAATAGTGTGAATTTAAATTCACTTACAACAAAACAAACAAATGACATAATGACAAATTTCCAAAATAAAAATCCTAAAATTATTGAAACAATAAATAAAATTACAAGTCAATTAATGGGAATGTAGTAAATCATATAGTTAATTTGAATATTAATATAGAATTTTATTTTGAATTTTCGTATTCAAGATAGAATTCTATATTTTATGTAATTAGGAGTGTGAATAATGAGTAGATATAGATTGAGTATAAAAAATATTACAGATCAAATATATGATTTAGAAAAACTAGAAACAAAAATAAATATCATTAAAAATATAGATAATGATTACTGTCAATATATTGTAAGTATATATAATAACTATAAAATATATATAGAAAATAATGCTGATGTAATATTTGATACAAATTATTTTTTAAAGCATAAATCAGTGATTATAACATCTGAATATTTTAGTACACTCGATATTATTAAAACTATTGATTTAAAAAACAAAGTAATGATACTTTATTTTGAAAGTAATAATAGTGAAAATGTAAGTCAAAACAAAATTGATATGTATAACAAATTACTAAAACAAAACAGTAAAAGTATATTAGTTATTGTTGGAAATTATAACAAAGAAACTAAAACAAAATTAGAAGGAATTCATTCTAGATTAAAAGTTATTTCTATGTCAATAATTAAAATAAGTAAAATACTACTAAATGAAAAACCAGATAATATTTTTATGCATATAAATGCAGATACATTAGAAAATAATATAAGTTGGGAAAACAATATAAGAGATAATTTAGAAAATCTTCTGTTTGATTTTAATAATGTTTCTTTAAAAGAAGTTGTAGATAATCCGATTGAAGTATCTATAAAATGTATGCAACCTAGAACTAAAAAATATCAGTACAGTATTTCAAATAAACATTTTATGCTTGAAGATTTGATTAAATTTTTGATTAGTACAAAATCAATATGTGATAAAAATAATATATGTTTTGGTTTGGATTATAAAAATAACATAGTAGTAGCAAATGTTGTACATTCTGATCTAAATAATACAGAATTAGATAATAAAAAAACTATAAATGAACTAATCAATCTAATTGATATTATG
>Ga0209123_1003844_pt1 | contig 10811 bp, 10 predicted proteins | sample BarGraIncu00431A_FD_184500 | JGI IMG/M metagenome (GOLD analysis project Ga0209123, IMG submission 184500) | Arctic peat soil microbial communities from Barrow, Alaska, USA - Barrow Graham LP Incubations 004-31A (SPAdes) (version 2) | ecosystem: Environmental > Terrestrial > Soil > Wetlands >...
TACCAGAACCTTCCACTCAGGATACGTTTAACATTCTTATGGGACTCAAAGATAAATATGAAGCTTATCATAATGTTACATACAAAGATGAGGCTTTAAAAATAGCAGTAGAATTATCTAATAAATATATTAAGGATAGGTTTCTACCAGATAAAGCTATAGATATTATGGATGAGGCAGGTGCTTATGCGAGGCTCCATGCTGGTGATAATGATGAAAATATTGTTATAACTGTAGGAGCAGTGGAAAAAATAGTAGCTACTATTGCAAAAATTCCAGAGCAAAGTGTTTCCAATAATGAAGCAGATACATTAAAAAATTTGGATTTTAATTTAAAGAAACAGGTTTTTGGACAAAGTGATGCAATAGACACTTTAGTAAAGGCCATAAAGAGATCTCGTGCAGGTTTTAATGAAGAAGATAAACCAATAGCATCTCTTCTTTTTGTAGGCCCTACCGGAGTTGGAAAGACAGAAATAAGTAAACAATTAGCTAAGAGTTTAGATATACCACTTATTAGATTTGATATGAGTGAATATCAAGAGAAGCATACTGTAGCAAGGCTTATTGGTTCACCACCAGGATATGTAGGTTATGAAGAGGGTGGAATGTTAATTGAGGCCATTAAGAGGCAACCTTATTGTGTTCTACTTTTAGATGAGATTGAAAAAGCTCACCCTGATATATTTAATGTGCTCTTACAGGTTATGGACTATGCAACACTTACAGATAATACTGGTAAGAAGGCAGATTTCAGAAATGTAATTTTAATAATGACTTCAAATGCAGGAGCTAGAGAATCTAGTAAACATATAGTTGGATTTGGAGAAAGAGTAGGAGCTGGTGGAGCAATTATTAAAGAAGTTCAGCGGGTATTTTCTCCGGAGTTTAGAAACCGATTGGACAATGTAATTGAATTTAATAAAATTGATAAAGTTATGGCTCTTCAAATTGCAAAGAAAGCAATGAATCAGTTTGAAGAAAAACTTGCAACTAAAAATATAAAATTAAATGTTACGGACTCTTTATATACTTGGTTAAGCAAAAAAGGTTTTTCAGAGGATTATGGAGCGAGAGAAATTAATAGAGTTGTGCAACAAGAAATTAAGACTTATTTTGTTGATGAGGTGTTGTTTGGAGAACTTAGCACAGGTGGTAGTGCGATAGTTGATATTGTGGATGATAAACTTACAATAACAAAAGTAAATTCAAAGAAGGTAATTAAAAAAGGAAAAGTAAAAAAGGAAAAATAAAAAATATAAATAAAAAAGAAAAATAAAAAAATGTTGCTATTAAAAATGGCAACATTTTTTTATCTAGTTTTTTCTGCTTTTGAAAATTGACTACTTAATATAATAATATCTACGGTTCTATTTTTAGCTTTTCCGACTGTAGTTGTATTAGTTGCTACTGGCCTACTATCGCCATAGGCTACTGCAGATATTTTTTTAGGAGAAATCCCAGCTTTTGAAATAAGAAGCTCAGTAACATTAGTTGCACGAATTGCAGAAAGCTGCCAATTAGATGCAAATTCATTATTACTCATGGGGGTACTATCTGTGTGTCCTTCTATTCTTACGTAATTATTAACATGATTTAGTATTTTCCCTATGCTAATTAGCTTTTTAGCTGAAGCATCTTTAACGTCTGCTGTGCCCACATCAAAGAGTAATGAAGTTTTAAGACTTACTTCAAGTCCTCTCTCATCAATTTTAGTAGAAACGCTACCCGCTAAGCCATTCTTCTTCAAATAACTATCAACATTTTTTTTTATGTTTTCCATGTTGTTTTCTTCTAGTGCCTTACTATTTGCAGATACTGTAGTAGTTTCTGGCGTAATAGGATCAACTACAGTAACTGTTGAATTTGAAACACTTGTAGATGAATCATTACCGATAATAGATGCACCACCTCCACTAAAAGCTACATTAAGTGATTGTGATAGTTGTTTATATTTAGTAGTGTCTGCATTACTTGAAGCATACATAACAACAAAAAATATCATAAGCAAAGTTATTAGATCTGAATAAGTTAAAAGCCACCTTTCACCATTCCCTTCTTTTTCTTCCCTTTTTTTCATTATGCCGCTCCTCCATTATCCTTTTCAGTAAATTCTTTTATTTGTTTTTTATCTAGGAATCCCTTTAATTTTTCTGCTAATATATTAGGGTTTGCACCTTCTTGCATTAAGAGAACAGCCTCTATTATTAATTGTTTCTCCTTAATTTCTTCGTTATTTAGATCTTTTAATTTACAAGCCATAGGGAGCCATAATAAATTTGCAGAACCAACACCATACAATGTAGCTATGAATGCAGAGGCAATCTTCTCTCCTAAAACGGCTGGGTCAGAAAGATTACTTAAAACCATAACTAGACCCATTACTGTACCTATAATACCCATGGTTGGTGCATATCCACCTGCAGCTTCAAAGATAGCTGCACCATCCTTATGTCTATCATAGGTTGATTCAAGTTCGAATTCTAATATAGTCTTTACCATCTGAGGATCAACTCCATCTACTACTAGTTGCAGACCTTTTTTTATAAATGGGTCTAATTCATCAGTTATCTCGCCTTCAATACTAAGTAGACCTTCTTTTCTTGTTTTAAAGGATAATTGTTTGAAATAACCTACTATTTCTACCAAATCTTTGTCTTTGGCTGTAAATACTAATTTTATCATTGCTGGAACATTTTTTAATTTTTTAGCCGAAAATCCAAGACCTACAGCTCCAATTGTGCCACCAAATACTATTATAGCAGCACTTGTACTGGCAAGCATAGCGGGGCTTCCACCTTCCATAATGAAGGCACCTACCATGGATCCAAAACTTATTAGTATAAATATAATTGAAAAAACATTCATAAAATCCTCCTATTTTGCAGTTTACATCATAATATATTTATCATAATAAGATGTAAACACAGTTTAAATTCTAAAAATAAAATAATATCATATAATAATCTTCGAACAAAGTTATCTTTTATTTAGCTTTTTAAACAAATTCATTCAATTTATATTTGTGATTTGATTAAGAAGTGAACATTAGGGCACTATAACAAAAAACTCCAAAAGGAGTATAAAGCTCCTTCTGAAGTCAATAGTAACCAAAATATTTAGGTAGCCTACCTGAAAGGTTTGATTAGGTTATTTTTATTAACATTATTTTTTTGGAATTACCTCAGTCCAATAGCCATCTGGGTCCATAATAAAATATATCCCCATAGGTTTATTTTCATAACATATGCAGCCCATTTTTTTATGATGTGCGTATGCTTCATCATAATTATCTGCAACGACAGCAAGATGAAACTCATTTTCACCTAAATTATATGGCTCTGTTCTATCTTTCATACAAGTAAGTTCTAGTTTATGCTGAGTTGTTTCATCACCTAAAAATACAAGAGTAAAACTACCATCTGATGGATGATGACGTCTAATTTCTATAAAACCTAAAGCGTCTTTATAAAATTTTACACTTTTTTCTAAGTCCAAAACATTTATATTATTATGGTCAAAAGAAAATTTCATTAATATAACCACCTTTTTAGAAAATTTAATATATCATATATACCATATCTTCATTATAAGCTTACTTTAAATTATATTCATAGAATTTTTAAAATAATAAGGATAATACTTAATATTTTATTTACTTGAAACCAAAGTTTGTATATAATTTTAGTATAATACTATAACTTAGGCGTAAGTATATAAAGGAAACTTAAGTTTATATATTTAATTTACATATAAGCTAACTAAAATATTGATAATGTAGGGAGCGATGATTTATGAAAGAAGCAAAAATATACTATATATACCATAGTGGGTTTGCAATTAAGACTGAAAATCATTTTCTGATATTTGATTATTATAAAGAACCTATAGGAAATGAACATAAAGTTTTGCTTTCACCTGAAAATATTAAAGAAATGAAAAATGTTTATGTGTTTTCATCCCATAGTCATGCGGATCATTATAATCCTAAAATTTTAGAATGGGAAAAATATAATGAGAGTATACAATATATACTTAGTAGTGATATAAAAATTGATAAAAACAAATCGAATTATAATTTTATGGGGGAAGGCGACGAAGAAACATTTAAGGATGTTTACGTAAAAGCATATGGTTCAACAGATATTGGAATATCCTTTTTAATAAAAGTCGATGGATTAACTATTTTTCATGCTGGAGATTTAAATTGGTGGCATTGGAAAGAAGATAGTTTAGATGAGCAATCATTAGCGGAATCCTTATTTAAGGCTCATATTGAGAAGTTAAAAGAAGACAAACCTATAGACATAGCTTTCTTCCCAGTAGATCCGAGACTTGAGGAGTTTTATTATATAGGGGGAGAATATTTTGCGAAAAATATTCAGCCAGGGTTACTAATACCAATGCATTTCGCAGATGCTGTGGATATTACTAAACCATTCGCAAACAAAATGAATAAGATAAATATAAAATCTGTTGAAATAAATTATCCGGGTCAGGAAATAATATATTAAAGAATTTATATATTTTGATAAAGTAGAAATTAGAAAGTAGGATAAAACGGATGAGAAGAGAAACTAAAAATGAAAATATTTTAAATTATGTATACATTATGGTTGGCGCCACAATACTCGCAGCAGGTGTAAACATGTTTTTTGCAAATCTAAAATTAGTAACTGGTGGGGTATCAGGTCTTGCTATTGTTATAGAATATCTATCAATCAAGAATTATGGAATAGACATTCCTCTATGGTTTACTAATATTGTAGTAAATGTGCCGCTACTTGCTATTGCTGTAAAACTTAAGGGAAGAGCATTTGTTGGTAAATCTATGTTTGCTGCGGCCTATTTATCTTTTGCATTGTTTTATACAAGCTTTATACCAGCCCCAAAGGTTGATTTATTAATAGCTAGTATATTTGGTGGAGTATTTGTTGGTACAGGCTTAGGCTTTGTATTAAGAGCATCTGCAAGTACTGGTGGAACAGATCTTGCCGCAAATATTATTAAAGTTTATTTGAAAAATGTTCCAATTGCAAAAATTATTTTAGTGATTGATTCAACTATAATATTAATAGGAGCGCTTGTATTTGGAATTGAAAAGGCTATGTATGCATTAATATCTACGTATATAGTTTCTAAAGTAATAGATAGTATACTTGAAGGAATAAATTTCTCAAAAGCAGTATTTATTATTTCGGATTATTCAAATGAAATAGCAGAAATACTTATGAAAGATTTAAATAGAGGTGTCACAGGAATACATGCTACAGGTATGTATTCAAAAGGAGAAAAGCAGGTATTATTTGTAGTAGTTGGTAAAGATGAAATAGTACCTCTTCAAAAAATGGTTAAGGAAATTGATACCAAAGCATTTATGACTGTTGCAGATGTGAGAGAAGTTTTAGGCGAAGGATTTACGCAGTAATAGGGGATAAGCAATTATTATATTAATATTTTTAAAATTGTTTTAAAGTTGAAAATTAGGTAACATTTCCAAAGTATATTTCGAAGTCTTCATGCACAGACTAGATTTAGAAGGGAAGTGTATATAAATGAATGATAGATTAAATGACAAACCAATTACGTTTGACCACCCTGAAAAACTTACAGAAGGTGTCTCTTTAGTAGAAGGAGATGTTACAGCAAAAAGTTTCATTAGCGAAGTTGATGGACATGTAACAACTAATATTGTTGTTGAAAACAAAGCTACTGGAGAAATAGCTAAGAGAGATGCAGTTATTGGTGAAATAGTTGAAGATGAAGACGAAGATGTAGATGCAGGCGAAATCGAAAGAGACGATATATAATCTTTTAGTGTATATTTTATATTCTCACATTATAAGTTAAAAAAGAAAATAAAATAATAATTATTTAGTTGTAAACTATCCTATAATATAGATGATTTAATAAGTCTATATTATAGGATATTTACATTTATATTAAGTAGGTTATAATAAAAATTTGACATTTATTATTAAAAACATTATAATTTAATTGTATATATAAAGTAAGTAAAGCATATAATAGTGTTTATAAGTTAAATGTAAAGACTACGACGGGAAGAGTAGGTATAAAAGGTAGTTTTAGCGATTTGGTGATGGTGAGAGACCGATACGAAGTTTATATTGAAGAACATCTCAGAGTTTCTAACCGAAATCATTAGGAGAGTAGGCTTAGACGGGTCCAATCCGTTAATTGTTGGGTAGTATCAAATTATATTATGAAAAAATAAATATATAATTTTGTACTAATTAGAGTGGTCATATTTTATGACAAATTGGGTGGCACGGCGAAATTATAGTTTTTCGTCCCTTTATTATTATGGGATGAAGGGCTTTTTTTATTATGTACAAAAGTATGAAATTATAAGGAGGGCAATTTTATGGAAAAATTGTTAGTGAAACAAATTTATAGAAGTAGTGAAAAATATGCAGATCAAGTAGTATCTATATCAGGATGGATAAGGACTTTAAGAGCTTCTAAAGCATTTGGTTTTATAGAGATAAATGATGGAAGTTTTTTTAAAAACATTCAAGTAGTCTTTGAAGAGAAGTTAGATAATTTTGTAGAAATATCTAAATTACCTATAAGCTCATCTTTAACTATTGAAGGAAAATTAGTTGTAACACCAGATGCTAAGCAACCATTTGAGCTTAAAGCGACTAAAATAATAGTTGAGGGAATGTCAGATACTGATTATCCACTTCAAAAGAAAAGACATTCTTTTGAATATTTAAGAACTATTGCACATTTAAGACCAAGAAGTAATGCTTTTTCTGCAGTGTTTAGAGTACGTTCATTAACTGCTTTTGCTATCCATGAGTTTTTTCAAAAGAGAAATTTTGTATATACTCATACACCAATAATTACTGGTAGTGATTGCGAAGGTGCAGGTGAGATGTTTAGAATTTCTACCCTTGATTTTAGCAATATCCCAATGGATAAAAACAAAAAGGTGGACTATTCAAAAGACTTCTTTGGTAAAGAGACTAGCTTAACTGTAAGTGGACAGTTAGCAGCAGAAGCTTTTGCTTTAGCTTTTAGAAATGTTTATACTTTTGGACCAACATTTAGAGCCGAAAATTCTAATACAGGAAGACACGCAGCTGAGTTTTGGATGATCGAGCCTGAAATAGCTTTTGCAGATTTAAATGATGACATGAAACTTGCAGAGGATATGATGAAATACATAATAAAATATGTTATGGAAAATGCACCAGAGGAAATGGAATTCTTCAACAGTTTCGTAGATAAAGGTTTAATTGAAAGATTAAATAGTGTTGTAAACTCAGAATTTGGTCAGGTTACATACACGAAAGCTGTAGATATTTTAATGAAATCAGGAAAAGAGTTTCAGTATCCAGTAACTTGGGGCTGTGATCTTCAAACTGAGCATGAAAGATATTTAACAGAAGAGGTATATAAAAAACCACTATTTGTAACTGATTACCCAAAAGAAATAAAATCTTTTTATATGAGAGTTAATGAGGATGGTAAGACGGTAGCAGCTATGGACTTACTTGTACCAGGGATAGGTGAAATCATAGGTGGAAGCCAAAGAGAAGAAAGACAGGACATTCTTGAAGCTAGAATGGAAGAATGTGGTCTTAATAAAGAAGATTACTGGTGGTATTTAGAATTAAGAAAATACGGTGGAACTAAGCATGCTGGATTTGGATTAGGATTTGAAAGAGCTATTATGTATATTACGGGCATGAGTAACATAAGAGACGTTATTCCATTCCCAAGAACAACTGGGTCTGCTGAATTTTAATCTTAAAAATTTAGAAATTACATAATAAAGCAGATAAAATATAGGTAGAATTTAATCTCTTAGCGCTTAAGCTGAGAGATTTTCTTTTTATATGTGTTATTATTAGATATTGCACTAAATATAACTGTATTTGATATTCATATATTAAAATTTGAATTAGGAGGTAATAAGCATGAAAACAATTATTAAAGAATATATATTAATAACTATCGGAATAGCACTCGTAGCGTTAGGGCTTTACTTTTTCCTAATACCAAATGATTTAGCAGTAGGTGGTGTTAGTGGCCTTGCTATTGTTATAAATCAGTATATGCCTGGTCTTACTATTGGGGCTTTAATGTTTGTATTAAATATCATTCTATTTGTTGTAGGATTTATGTTCATAGGATCAAGTTTTGGAGTAAGGACAATGTATGCTAGTTTCGGATTATCTGGCATGATATGGGTATTAGAAAAACTTTGTCCTATGAGTGGTAGTATAACAAATGACATATTTCTAGAATTAATATTTGGTATATTAATTGGAGCCATAGGGATGGGGATAGTATTCAATCAAAATGCATCCACAGGTGGAACAGATATAATAGCTAAAATGCTTAATAAGTACTTTCATTTAGAGATAGGTAAATCTCTGCTTATAGCAGATTTCTTAATAACTATACTAGCAGGTGTAGCCTTTGGTCCTAGAATTGGAATGTATGCATTACTTGGGGTTATTATTAATGGATATACCGTTGATGCAGTTATTGCGGGAATTAATAATTGTAAAAAGGTTGAGGTGGTTAGTTCAAAGGGTGAGGAGATAAAAAGGTTTATAATTGAAGATCTAAATAGAGGAGCAACGCTTTATACTGCTAAGGGAGCTTATACTAATGATGAAAAAGAAATTATAACCTCTGTTTTAGGTAATAAGCAATTTATTAAATTAAAAAATCATATAAAAGAAATTGATAAAACGGCTTTTATAATTACATATAATGTGCATGAAACAGTTGGTGAGGGATTTAAAGACATAAGTGAATAAAAAGAATAAAAAAATACAAGCTATTGACAAAAATCAATAGCTTGTATACTAAATATGTTCTAACTATGCTTCAACTGGTGCGCCTGTAGGACAAACACCTGCACAAGCTCCACAATCGATGCAAGTATCAGCATCAATAACAAATTGTGAATCTCCTTGGCTTATAGCGTTAACTGGGCATTCAGGTTCACAAGCTCCACAGCTTACACATGCGTCAGTAATTTTATATGACATAATAACAACCTCCTTTTTTTACTAATTTACTACATAATATCATAACTGAGCTAATAAATAAAGCGTTTTTTTGAAATAGAAAACATTGCTAAAGAATTAACGAATTATATTCATTTTATAAGCATTATATGACAGATATATTTATTCTAATGCATTTTAATTAACTATTTCAATAGCGAATTCGTTTAAATATAAGTGATTATCATAAAAATAAAAACCATAGTATTTAATCTATGGAAAATTAGTGTGAAAATTATTTATCATAGTAATTTAAAAGATACAGTATTAAATGAACTGAATTAAATAATAGTTACAGCTAAAAACTACATTTAATACAGTTCATTTAACACTTATGGTAGTTAGCAACTTTTAGCTGTATCTATATTAATGATGAGCTCATCCATGTAGCTGTGAGTTATTAACTATTGATAATATTATGTGTAAGATTTTACGAAGTATTCAATATATTTTTAAAAATATTATTTACCATTTAGTAGCCATTCTAAAGCTAAAGCAGCCTTATCTTTATGCTTAGACTTGCTAATAATACTAATTACTTTATTATGTGTATCAAATCCCACATATTTTAACATTTTAATATTTTTAGCGTCTATAGCATAGGCGGCTTTAGTATTATTGTTCCCACTAGTTTTAATCTTTTCATTTGTTAATATAAGTCGTAATAAAGGTGGGAAATTTAAATCTATGGAGATATTAAATATTGTCACTAATAGATAATGACTAATCAGATTATCTTTGGATTGTATGTAAAGGGTTACCATCATATAATTAAAGTAAAGTAATTATGAAACAGTTTCTGCAGAAATTTACAGTAATTACGAAAATTATAGGGGGGCAATTTAAATGTCAAACCTTCAAGTGAATGTTAAAACTAATACTAAAGGTAAAACGCAAGCAAAAGTACAAGGTTTCGGACGATTTTTAAGTGGAATGATACTTCCGAATATTGGTGCATTTATTGCATGGGGGCTAATTACAGCATTATTTATACCAACAGGATGGAGTCCTAATTCTCATTTCGCTAAATTAGTTGGTCCAATGATAACCTACCTTTTACCATTATTAATAGGTTATACTGGTGGTAAAATGGTAGGTGGAGTAAGAGGTGGAGTAGTTGGAGCAATTGCAACTATGGGAATTATAGTAGGAGCAGATATACCAATGTTCATGGGTGCAATGATAATGGGACCACTTGGTGGTTATGTTATAAAGAAATTTGATGATTTAATTGAAGGAAAAGTACCAGCTGGTTTTGAAATGTTAATTAACAATTTTTCAGCAGGTATACTTGGAGCAATGCTAACATTGATTGCATTTTCAGGAATTGGTCCAATAGTCTTAGGGTTAAATGGTTTCCTAAAAGACGGAGTAGAAGTCATAGTAAAAGCAGGGTTATTACCTTTAGCATCTATATTTATAGAACCAGGGAAAATATTGTTTTTAAATAACGCAATAGGTAACGGAATCTTGGTTCCAATGGGTGCACAAGAAGCTAAAGCACTTGGCAAATCAGTATTTTTCTTATTAGAATCAAATCCAGGTCCTGGACTTGGAGTACTCTTAGCTTACTGGATGTTTGCAAAAGGTGCAGTTAAAGAATCAGCACCAGGAGCAATAATAATTCATTTTATAGGTGGAATACATGAAATTTATTTTCCTTATGTTTTGATGAATCCTTTACTTATAATAGCAGTAATTTGTGGTGGCGCAAGTGGAATATTCACATTCCAAATTTTTGGAGCAGGATTAATTGCA
>Ga0209123_1003845_pt1 | contig 10809 bp, 8 predicted proteins | sample BarGraIncu00431A_FD_184500 | JGI IMG/M metagenome (GOLD analysis project Ga0209123, IMG submission 184500) | Arctic peat soil microbial communities from Barrow, Alaska, USA - Barrow Graham LP Incubations 004-31A (SPAdes) (version 2) | ecosystem: Environmental > Terrestrial > Soil > Wetlands >...
TTGGTGAGGCACCTTACAAAATTGATAGAATGCTAACACAACTTCTATTATCTAAAAAACTTAAGCAATGTTCTGGCATTATTTTAGGGCAATTTAAAAATTGTGATTTACCACATTATGAAAGAAGCCTAACATTGGAAGAAGTTTTTCAAGATAGATTATATAATTTGGATATTCCTATGTTTTCAGGGTTTTGCTCAGGTCATGATTATCCAAAACTCACTCTTCCTATTGGAGCAATGGTGAAAATGGATGCAGAGAGTGGAACTATTAATGTAATGGAAGCGGTAGTAGAATAAGATAAAAAGGTAGAAATTATTTGATTCTATGAATTTTATAATAATAGATAAGACTCTGGGGGAATACCTTGGAGCTTTATTTTATTAAAAACTATATATTATTTAAATGGATAATTATGCTAGATATATTAGTGGGAAAATGTTATTTATTCTTAAAAAATATTGTCGTAATATGACTAAAGAAGAATATTGTAAGGCTTAACATATTGTGATAATATGATAGAAGAAAGTAGAATTTACATATATTATGTAAAATTTAATCTTTATAAATCAAAAAAATCATTATTATATCTTTACTACAATAATTAATATTTTATTCTAGTAAAAGGTTTGTGAAGCGAGGATAAATAGTATGGATAAAAACAGAAAAAAAAATAGACAAGTTATGATATTAGGGTATATTTCTATTGCATGCTTGTCATTAATTATAATAATATTTAGTATTTACAATATGAATAGAGTAAGTGAAGAATCAGATTTTATTATTAAAACCATAATACCTGCAAGGATATTTTCAACTGAAATTTTAACCTCCTTGATTAATCAAGAAACAGGCATTAGAGCTTATATAATTTCAGAAGATAAAGTTTTTTTAGAACCCTATTATTTAGGAAGTGAAAACTTGCAACAATACTATAAATCCTTAGAAAATTTAAAAAATACAGGATTAGATGTTGCCACTACTAATAGACTTAACGAGCAGATGGTGTTAATTCAGAAATTCTTTGGTCAGCAAATAACATTAGTAGATAAAGGGGATACAAATAAGGCGAAATTGAGCTTAAACCAAGGTAAAAAATTAGTTGACGAATTTAGGGCGACTGATAATATAATAATAAATAAAATTGAATTAGCTGTTGATAGCTCATATAAAAAAGTTGAGAATACTCGATTAGTCCATAAATACGTGCTAATATTTTTAGGTGCTATACTTATTTTGATTAATTTTATATTCATTAGATTCATTTGGAATGATATGCATGAAGAGGTAAGAAAAAAAGATGAAGTTAATAAAGAATTACAAAAATTGCTTCTTTCACAAGAAGAGTTCATTGCTAATATTTCACATGAACTTAAAACACCATTAAATGTAATTTTTTCAGCTATTCAATTATTTCAGATGTATTGTTACAATGGTTCATTAGACGATAAACGTGAGATAATTATTAAATATATTGATTCCATGAAACTTAATTCCTATAGGTTATCAAAACTTGTTAATAACATAGTAGATTCATCAAAAATTAAAGCTGGTTTTTTTGAGCTTAACTTATCGAACAACAACATAGTGGTTGTCGTGGAAGACATAGTTATGTCTGTGCTTGATTTTACTCAAAGTAAAGGGTTAAATATAATTTTTGATACTGATGTTGAAGAAAAAATAATAGCATGTGATCCTGAAAATATAGCGAGAGTAGTTTTAAATCTTATATCTAATGCCATTAAGTTTTCAGGAAATGGTGAAGAAATATTTGTTAATATTCAAGAGAAAAATGGATTTGTGGAAATATCTGTTGAAGATAATGGGATTGGTATTGATGCTAGTTATATTGATGTCATTTTTGATAGGTTTAAGCAAGTAAATAAATCTTTATCAAGAAATGCTGAAGGTACGGGAATTGGGCTTAATTTGACTAAATCTATTATTGAATTACATGAAGGACAGATATTCGTTGAAAGTGAGGTTGGCGTCGGAAGTAAATTTACGTTCACGCTTCCATGTAAAATAGTGCTTAAAGAAAGCATGCTACTTAGAAATACTTTTCAAAATAAAAATGAACTTGTGCAATTGGAGCTTTCGGATATTTATAGGTGAAACAGTTAAAATAATGATTTTGTTTTGTTAGTGCTTACTCATCAATTATATATGGAATAGTAAGTACTGCTATATTTCTGTTTTTATATAGCACACTTTTTATAAAATACCCTGTTTGATTATGAAGTAAATTATGCCACCATTTTGTAATGACGAATTGAGAAATGACAACAGTTACAGTTTCTCCATGTTTAGAGGAACGTTCTTCAGATTCTATAAATTCCAATAATGGTTTCATTACATCTCTATAAGAGGAGTGTTCTATTATTAATGGAATTCCAGCATTATACTGCTTCCAATTTCTTTCTAAATTCTGAGTAGTTTCCTCGTCAGTTGATACATGAAAGGCAACTATGTTTTGAGATAAACATCTAGCACAATTTAATGCCTTTAAAAATGATTTATTTAGTGATCCTACTAGGATTATTACATGCTGATTGTTATTAGTCTGAGCTAAACAATTAGGTCTTTGCGATATAGATAATCTAATCTGATCTGCTACCATGGTATAATGCTTTTTTATTTTCAACATAAGATAAACGAGCAAAGGTATTATAATACAAACTATCCATGCACCATGTAAAAACTTTGTTATACCTATTAATATTACTGTAATTAAGGTTACAAGAGCGCCTAATCCATTTATAAAAGCCTTGTGTTTAAAGCCGGTTGATTTACTTCGTTTCCACTTTAAGAACATTCCAAATTGAGAAAGTGTAAAAGATATAAACACACCAACAGCATATAAGGGTAAAAGCGAGTGAGTATCGCCCTTGAATAAAACTATCAATATAGCTGCAGCTACCGCTAATACTATTATTCCATTTGAAAAACTAAGTCTCTTTCCTCTTTTGGAAAATTGTCTTGGGACATATCCGTCTTTTGCCATTAAACTAAGTAGTAAAGGAAGACCAGCATAAGCAGTATTTGCTGCCATTATTAGGATAATAGCAGTGGTGATTTGAATAATGTAAAACATAATATTTTTCCCGAAAACTTGCTGAGCAATTTGGGCAATAACTGTCATATGATCAACAGGTACTGCATGATAAATTGTTGCTAAGAAGGATAGACCTACAAAAATGAAAAGAACTAAAAAAGCTAATAGAGCTAAAACAGATTTTGCATTTTTTTGTGAAGGAGTCCTAAAATTAGGTATTCCATTACTTACGGCCTCAACCCCTGTTAATGCAGTGCAACCGGAAGCAAATGCTCTAAGAAACAGAAATAATGTTATATCTCCTATTTGCGTGGGAAGAGTAAATATAGATGCGGGGGAATAACCGAAAATATAATGTTTAACAATGCCAGTAACAATAAGAACTATGCAGGAAACTATAAATATATATGTTGGAATTCCAAACAGTTTAGAGGATTCCTTCATTCCCCTTAGGTTGCCTATTGTTATAATTAATAACATTGTAAGAGCGATAGCTACTTTGTGATTAAATAATGATGGTAGCGCTGAGGTTATTGCGGCGGTTCCGGCGCTTATGCTAACAGCAACTGTAAGTACATAATCAATAGTGAGGGATGCTCCAGCAGTAAGCCCAGGAATTGTGCCAAGATTATCCTTTGCAACTATGTATGATCCACCACCATTTGGGTAGCTATCGATAGTCTGCCTGTAGGAAAAAACAAGTATAATTAATAGCATAACAACACATAATGCAGCGTAAAACATATATTTATAGGCCATAAGTCCTATAACACCAATTAACACGTATAAAATTTCTTCACCTGCATACGCAACTGATGAAATAGCATCACTAGATAATATAGGCAGGCCCCAAAAAACATTTAATTTTTCTTCATCTAATTGCTCTGTCTTTAACGTTTTACCTATTAGTAGTTCTCTTATTTTTGAAAACATAAATACACCCCTTGCAGTTGTTGATTATTATATTCTATAATATAGTATTAGAATCTTTAAAATTTGATATTAAATTTTAAAAATTTATATAAAATATAATTACTTATCTAACAAAACTTATAATATAAGAGTGTATGTGGGGAATATTTAGAAAATAGTGTATATTAGTATTATATGGTGAGCTACTTGATCACTATATTTCTATAAAAGGAAGGTGATATTTTGAAGAATTTTAAAATTCTTTTAGTGGAAGATGAAAAACTTATGTCAATGTTTATTGAAATGGAATTAGATCATGAAGGATATGAAGTTGACGCGGTTCGTGATGGGCTCGAGGCTTTAAAAATATCACAAAGAAATGATTACGATTTAGTACTTCTTGATGTTATGATACCGGTAATTAGTGGGATTGAGGTTTGTAAAGAGATAAGACAATCATCACAAGTACCAATTATTATGCTTACAGCAAAAAGCGATATAGCAGATAAGGTCCTAGGGCTGGATGTAGGTGCAAATGATTACCTAACAAAACCATTTGCAATAGAAGAATTATTAGCAAGAATTAGAGTTTATCAAAGAAATAAATTTATAAGTAATAATCCAAATCAAATAAAAGTGAAAGATGTTATTATGGATAATAAAGCTCATAAGGTTACGAGAAGCGGTACAGAAATTGAACTTACAAAAAAGGAGTATGATCTTTTAGAAATCTTGTTAATAAATAAGAATGTTGTACTTACAAGGGCACAATTAATTGAAAATGTATGGGGTTATGACTATATGGGGGACACTAATGTAGTGGATGTATTTATAAAATATCTACGAAATAAAATCGATGATGGATTTGAGGATAAATTTATATCTACTATAAGAGGGGTAGGATATGTTGTTAAAGGTAATTAATTATGTAATTAAAATTGTTAAGAGCGCAAAGATTTCTCTAAAGCTGACTATAGTTTACGCTATAATGTTTTCACTAGTATTACTCATTTTAAATGCATCCATGTTATATGGAATAAAATTTTATTTATATAGTCAAGCAAATAAACAAATAGAAGATGTTAAAATAATAGTATTAAATAATGTTAAGACCTTAAATAAAAATTTGGATTTATTAGATGAAGAGATAATTTCAAACATTCCATCAAAACAAAATATATCAATAAGAATTTTAGGCGAAGACGGAGTTGTATTGAGCAAATCTAATGGATTTGATTATAATATTAAAGTTATCCAGCCTTTTGATAAGATAATAGACGATAAAGAAGATGATAAACATTTAGTATATAAAAACTTAAGAATTGATACTAAAGAATATGGCGCCATTTATATTCAGGTTGTTAAAAACATGGATAATGAATATGATTTTTTGGAAATTCTATTTATTTTAATGGCAATAGCTGATCTTATAGGTAGTATATTTTCTATTATATTAGGATATATCATAAGTAAAAAAATGTTGAAACCAATTGATCAAATAGCAAAGGCTGCAGATAATATTAGCATTAATAATTTAAAGGAACGGATTAATATTATTGGCCCTGATGATGAGCTTAAAAGACTAGCTAATACTTTTAATAAAATGATAGATAGACTTCAGGAAGCTTTTGATAGGCAAAGTCAGTTTGTATCTGATGCTTCGCATGAGCTTAGAACTCCCATTGCTGTTATTCAAGGGTATGCAAATCTTATAGATAGATGGGGAAAAGATGATAGAGAAGCCTTAGAAAAGTCTATTCATGCAATTAAATTCGAAACTAGTAATATGGCAAGTTTAGTTGAAAAGTTGTTATTTATTGCAAAGGGTAATAACGTAAACCAAAGAATAGAGAAAAAAGAGTTTATGCTAAATGAGCTTATAGGTGAAGTACTTGCAGAAAGCATACTTATAGATAATACACATACAATATCAAGTTCAATAAATGAAATTATTATCATATCGGCAGATTATAAAATGATGAAGCAGATGCTCAGAATATTAATTGATAATAGTATAAAATTTACGCCTAGTCAAGGGAAAATTGATATAAGTTCAGAGGTGCGAAATAAAGTGGTAGAAATTACTATTAGTGATAGCGGCATAGGAATACCAAAAGGGGAAATACAAAATATATTTGAAAGATTTTACACTGTTGATAAATCTAGATCTAAAGAAAAAGGTGGCATGGGGCTTGGATTATCTATTGCTAAGTTGATTGTAGATGTACACAAGGGAAGTATAAATGTAGAAAGCACTGAAGGTATAGGAACTAAGATAACTATTATATTAAATATCTAGACTTCGGATTTGTATGTTATCTAGTTTTTTATGCATTATTCTTGTTAAGATAATTATTTCACTTTTTTTAATCTTATTTTAATATTAGAAATATATAATATCAATAACGAATGTTAATGAAGGCATATAGATAAGAAAAAGGGGAATGATTAAAATGATATCATTAGTTCAGAGATTTGATAATTCAATATTATTATTTATTAAGGACAATATGCATGGAGTTATTATGGATAATAGCATGGTTATATCAACATACTTAGGCAATGGAGGAATAATATGGATTATAATAGTATCCATACTTATGATTAACAAAAAATATAGAAAAATAGGATTTATGGCTTTGGGAGCGTTGATATTAAGCACAATTTTAGGGGAAGAAATACTGAAAAATGTAATTAGGCGTATAAGGCCATCAGAAAATATATCTGCAATTGACCTTTTGATTTCGAAACCTTTATCATATTCATTTCCATCAGGGCATACTACATCATCATTTGCAGTGGCGGGCGTTCTTGCAAAGTATTTTAAACGTTATGCAGTTGCATTTTTGGGGTTAGCCTCTTTAATAGGGTTTTCAAGATTATATTTATATGTACATTATCCTACAGATATTTTAGCGGGTATTGTTTTAGGGCTTTTGTGTAGTGAAATAATGATTTATTTGTTTGATAAGAGAGAACGCAAAATTGAGGTTAGAATTTAAGAACATTTTAATTATAAATTTGAAGAATCTTTATAAATAGTTAAGACAGGACGTGATATTTTGCAGTCGATAATAGGATTAGTTAATCATTATGGATATATTATTTTATTTAGTGCTTTAGTGCTAGAATTAATTGCGTTCCCACTTCCAGGTGAGTTAATGATGACATATTGTGGTTTCCTTGTTTATCAATCTAAAATGAATTTTGTTATAAGTATTCTAGTAGCTACTGCAGGAGTAATTGTAGGTATTACGACGTCTTATTTTATAGGTACTAAGCTAGGAGCAAAATTTTTTGAAAAATACGGATCATATATTCATCTTGGACCTGATAAAATTGAGAAAACATCAAGGTGGTTTAAGTCATCTGGAAATAAACTATTAATTTTAGCATATTTCATTCCTGGAGTTAGGCATATTACTGGGTATTTTTCGGGAATAACCAAGATATCATATAAGAGATTTGCTTTAAATGCATATTTTGGAGCTTTTTTATGGACTGCAACTTTTATTTCATTAGGAAAGGTTCTTGGACCAAACTGGGATAAATTTCATAGCTATATATCTAAATATTTGATCATTGGTAGTATAATTATATCTTTAATTTTACTTATTATTTATGCTTATAGAAATCATAAGAAACGAATAATAGAAACTACTTATAAAATACTAAACGTATCAATAATTACATTCCATTCTATGGGAAGAATGAAAGTTGTAATAGCGGGTGTAGCTGTTGCTTTTTTGGGATTCTCAGTTCTTGTAATTGGAGTAATACAAGATTATTTGTCGCATGAGTTTGCTCAATTTGACATAGTAGTATCTTATTTAGTAAATGCAATTTTTGATTCGAAATATTCGCGGTTAATTGGTATGGTTGACTTATTTACCTCAATTAAGGTATTAGTACCATTGACTATATTAATGTTTATTTGGATTATAAGGAGGAATACAAATAGAATTCTTGAAATGCAATTTCTGTTTATCACAATTGCTGGTGGAGAAATTTTACAATATGTATTAAGACATGTTTTTAGGCGTTTAGGGCCTTCGCAAATAAGCATGATTAACAATCAATATACTTTTCCAAGTAATCAATCATTAATGGCAATTGTTGCGTATGGTTTTTTTGTCTACATTATTGTGAATCATGTAAAGAAGGGCTGGGCTAAAACTGTGGTTCTAATTGTAACTCTATTTATTTGTATACTTTCAGGGCTAAATCCTATATTTTTTCAAACACAATATCCAAGTGATGTTTATGCAGGGTACATTTTTGGTGGAGTTTGGCTTACTGTAAATATTATTTTATTGGAAGTATATCGCATACTACCTAAAATAAAATAAAAAGGTCTAGACTTTAAAGTCGACCTTTCCATCATATTACCTAGATAAGTTTTTCACTAAATATATTAGTTAAGTTTAATTTATCTACTTTCCCTTTAATTTCATCAATATCCAAAGTATAAAGTCCAAGTTCCTTCATTCTTTTAAAATATGTCGCCCCTGCAAAGGTAAATCTGATTTTTCTTCCTTCTTCGGAGTTCATTGTTTCATTTGCAGATGCTATTATGTCACCAACGGCAAGAGTTCGTGGTAATATCAAAAGAGGTTTTCCAAGATAACTTTTTACAGCATTATAACCAGCTAGAGCTCCTGTTATCATGGCTTCAGTGTGACCTATAAATAACCCTGCTTTTTCACCTGCGCAGAATAAATTGTCGATATCTATTACCTTCATACTATCTGTTCTTGGAGCTATGGATAAATATCTTATGGAATTTCCAATACCTCCAGCATATGGGTCTACGTATTTTGCATTTTCAAATCCGTTAATTTTTCTGAGTTTTTCTAATGGATAAAAAGGTGTCATAAGTTTAACATCACCAGTATCTATTAGAATTATATTTTCTGCAAACTCTTTTAATGCATATTGCTGACATACCTTTAGTTTGAGTTTATCCAAATTTACATCTTCATCTGGGATTTTTACAATAAGTACGCCAGTTTCATCTAGCTGCTTAGTAACATCGGCAGATAAAGAGCCCTTGGCTAATTTACAAGAACCACTAAAAGCTCCATAAACACCATCGTCGCGTTCTCCTTTTAAGTCTTCAACACCAGCTTTACTGCTAATACTTACTCTTCCACCAAAAGTAGGGCATCTTAAAATGCACATTGCACAGCCATTTCCGTATTTTACACAGTTATTCATTGGACCTGATGAGCCTGTAGTTTCTATAAATACGTCAGCTTCAACATATGTTTTATCTGATAAATAAATTCCTTTTATTTTGGTACCTTCTTTTTTTATATCTACTACTCTTGTGATCATATTAATTTCTATATCCATAGCTATTAAATATCTTGCAACTGCTGGTTCAATCCTGTTTGTATCATAAAGCCAGGCATTTTTATGTCCCGGGAAATCAATATTTTTATGTTTACTATTAGCATCAGTTATTTGTATAAAGTCACCCGCACCTAATGCTATTAGTTCCTCTGCTGCAGTGTACCTGCCATTGTTCCTCATTATACCGCCTACATTACCAAGCCCTAGTAGCATATCTGTCTTTTCGTATAATGATACCTCTGCACCAGCTTTTTTTGCTGTCATTGCGGCCGAGCAGCCAGCCCATCCACCACCGATTATTATAACTTTCAAAATAGTCCCCTCCTATCCTTAAAATATCTAACGCTTTGTTTTTGACTCCTTTTAATTCTATTGTTATAGTTATAGAATTATTACTTGTATTTTAATCAATAATTAAACTTATTAAAATAAAAATACAATGTGAAAATAAGTGAGACGATTACGGTTAACAATGTAAAAACGATAAATTAATGATATAATCATCACAAAAGATTTAACTATATAAAAGGTAGATATAAATATTAAGTTATAAGTAATATGCGCTTTATAATAAAAAATAAGCAATAAGGGGATGATGTTATTAAAGAGTTAACTATAGAAAGAGGAAGAATTAAAATCAACATGAAGAGCGTTTTAGTAGGGGAAGACATATGCGTAATTATATCAGGAGGGGACAAGCCTCATATTGGTTGTGTAACTTTAAGTGTTCCAACAATAAGTTTGTCTGGCAAGGAGGCGTATAGTTCTACAACCTCGGTACTAAATTTAGTGGGTCATAAGGACGATGAACTAGCAAGATATGCGTCATCTCTTATATCTTCTAGATTAAATAAAACCGTGGTTGTTACCTGTGGTGTTCATGTTGATAATATAACTGCTCAAGAAATTGATATTGTTATAGGCATTGTGCATGAATTAATAGATAATCAGTATCAGTTTTAGAATTGATTATTTACTGAAAATTATAATTAATCTATTTTTAATAACGATGTGAGCCTATTGTCTTTTATTTGAAAGCTGGTAGGCGTATTTATTTTTAGATGTAATTAGGGGAATAAAAAGTGAAAATATACAAATATAATATGGAATTATGTTAGAAATTAGTGTAAAATTATAAATGCTATAATAAATTACATAGATATTTTAAAATACAATATATAAAGAGAAAGGATGTTATATAATGAAATGGTTTAGAGATTTAGGTGTAATGAAAAAAACAATGTTAGTATTTACAATGATTAGTATTTTCATAATTTTAATAGGAGTGATGGGTATATTGAGTTTATCAGGGCTAGCAAATGCAGATAATATAACTCAATTTAACAAATCAAGGAGTGCAATTATAATTTATACAGCTATAGCATTTGTACTTACACATATACTGGCATACATATTATGCGGCAATATAATAAAACCCTTAAACAAAATAAGAGATTTAGCCCACAGATTATCTTCTTGTGATTTCT
>Ga0209123_1003846_pt1 | contig 10808 bp, 3 predicted proteins | sample BarGraIncu00431A_FD_184500 | JGI IMG/M metagenome (GOLD analysis project Ga0209123, IMG submission 184500) | Arctic peat soil microbial communities from Barrow, Alaska, USA - Barrow Graham LP Incubations 004-31A (SPAdes) (version 2) | ecosystem: Environmental > Terrestrial > Soil > Wetlands >...
GTTATAGAACAAGTGATTATAACCTAATGACATCCTACATGCAGAATACACTTGCAAATAAGAGTGTTGTTGATCAAGCATATAATATTAACGATGCTACTCCATGGGGCTTTGTAGGAGCAAATACAAATACATCTGGTTCCGCAGGTGGAGACATTTTCTCAACGCTCAGATATCTTAATGGTGGAAATAGCAGTAATTCTTCTGTAGGCAAGGACCTTACCTATAAGTTTACTGTAAAAAATGGGTCATATACTATTTATACTGGTTTTAATGATGTATGGAACAATTCATCTAGAACAGCAGATTTATATATAAATGGAGTTAAAAAGAATGTTATCACTTATATATCTAATACTGTCTATGGTAATACAAATGTCGACGTAACTGATGGAATTATAGATATAACAGTAAGAAATACTGCTTCACAAGATCCATTAATTAATTGGATCTTGATTGTTGACGACTCCCTGACTCATGATTCTTTAATGGGACTTAATGTAGCTTCAACAACATCAACTTCTGCAGAACTTTCCTGGAATAAAGTTCTTGGAGCCACTTCCTATACGCTGTACAGATCTGATAGCGTAGATGGAACGTATACTCCTGTTTATAACAGCAATTTAAATACATTCACAAATAGTGGTCTGTTACCTGCTAAAAATTATTATTATAAAGTTAGTAGTACTAGTAGTTCAGGCGAGTCAACCCTATCGGATGTTTTAAAATTAATATCTCTAGCTCAGCAATACAAAAACCAGGGTTAATGCCTAGAATTGAACTATACCCCCTTAAGTGGACACGAAACTAAAAAGTAGTGTAGACTAAATTAAGGGGGTTTTACTAACTGAAAACCTTCTCCAATCACATTCAGTTTATGGGCATAAAAATACGAAGGCGCAAGACCTTCGTATTTTAAATAATTAGCAAGTTAAGCTTTAGAACATTTGAGAATGAAATTCTTCTAAGGTTAGTTAAATCCATTTATAAACCCTCCAATAAAAAATTGTTAAAGAAGCCATTAATCATTCTAATTTTTTCAAATATATATTCATTAGAATAATAAGTTTTTCCGATTTAATTTCTAACCGTGTGTACTTTGTTTTGTCGCTTATGTTATATATTTTTTCTATTTCAAAATATAATTTTTCTCTAGGAACTAAAATATCTACCTCCTCTAATTCCAATGGTATCCCATTTTTGTCACACGAAAATATTAGGTTCCAATCATCTATACTTACATATCCTACAATCATACCTTTATCACTAATAATTATAATCGCATTATTCAAATATGAATATATAAATTGCCATATTATATTTATTTCTATGCCTTTATGATTGTAAGTAAAATTTATTTCTTCATAAATTTTATCTTCGTCTAGTCCATATTCACTATTTTCTTCAGTGCTATTAATTTTAACTAAATTGTTATCCAAATATATCTCTATCTTAGAACTTATATTCCCTAATATGTTTTCATTACTTGCCATCCAAATATCTTCAATATATCCTTTACTCTTTTCTATAGTCTTTGCTATTTTGTTTATTATTCTTTTAGTAAAATATTCTTCTGATTTAATCAAGTTTTTAATATAAAATCCAAGCATCAATTCCAATGAATTATTTATCACAACTAATATCTTGTACCATTCAAATGTGGAAGCATACCCCAGATGAGTTAGCGTATTTCTATACTCTGATAAATATCCTAATGTTTCATAATTACTTTTGCTTATTTCATCCTTAAATATCTTTTGCAAAAGTGTAATGCATTTTCCATACTCTATAGTTTTATAATGATTTTGTGAAAACACAGCATGATAAGCAATGTTTGCTTTTGTTTTTTTATTATTATACTGATATCTTAGTAATCCACATAAAAGGTCATCAGTCTCAACCTCAGACTTAAATACTAAAAACTCATTAATATCTAATAATATTGCCTTTGTTAAAAGCTCAATAGAATTATGTATAGCTATTACAGAGAATTTCAAATTACCAAAATGTGCTGTAGATGTTTCATAATCTAAGTTGTTTAAAAATTTATTGTAAAACACTAGTCCAACTTCTAATGAATTAATAGCATTTTCCTTAACATGTATCTCCATATCTATCTCCCCTAATGTAAATTAATTTCTAATATTTCCTCTATGTCATTATTTTATTACTGTTCTACTTAATAAATTGCTATTACTATTCTATTTACATAATTCAACATTAATCTACTATTTTCCTTCTATATTTGTAGATTATTGTAAAAATTCTGTTATCATCTTACTCTACCTTAACTATTCTTTAATTTCAATAAATAATCCCTAAGCTGTTAACTCACATTTTCACCATCTGTTTTATTTTACTAAAGAATCTCGCTACGGTAATTTACTAGTTTTGTTTACAATTAGTGTATTTAAGAATATAATCATATCAATTAACAGATGAGACTATACCTTGAAATATTGACCAATTTAATTTGAAAATTACTAGGTAAAAATAAAGGAGAATTATACTATGCAAGATATAGATATAAAAATTGAACAATGGAAAAAGCGCCTTTTAGACTTGGGTAAGCGAAATAGATTAATAAATTTCAAAGAAACTAAAAGATCTAATGTTGCTATTACTTCTCCGAACTATGAGGAGCTTTATAAAAAGCTTGTTCATGATGAAGATAATCTTAGCTTCCCTTTTCCATTAAAAACTACTTATGATGAAAATGGAGAAGAAACTAATACCAATGTTCAAGAGGGAGACCTTGAGACCAAAAGTACTTTGAATGAACAACAAAAAACTTTAAAAGTATTGCGCGGGCGTGCTAAGACCTCCATGGAAGAACAAGGAATAAATTCTCTTTACTTAACCTTTGGAATAATCCGCTGGAAAGAAAGTGATTCTTCCGATGTTATAATTTCTTCACCACTTGTTCTTGTTCCAGTGACCATAACTATTGAAGCTATAACAGACCCATATATTTTACATCTACACGAAGATGAAATAGTTATTAATCCAAGTTTAGCTTTTAAATTTGAAAACGACTTTGGGATTATTCTGCCTGAATTTGACGGTCACGAAGGAGATATATCAGATTATTTATTACAAATTAAAAAAATTGCCCAAAAGAATGATTGGGATGTTATTACTGATGTTCACCTCACACTTTTATCATTTCTTAAAATAAATATGTACAAGGATCTTGATAGTAACAGGGATAAGATTGTTTCAAATTCAACTATAAAATCACTTGCAGGTGACAAAAGTGAAATCGCTTTAATACCAAATGAACTTAACAATTTTAATCATGACAAAAACATTAGACCAATTGATACATATCAAGTTGTGGACGCAGATTCAAGTCAACAAGACGCAATTCTTTTATCAAAAAAGGGTATAAGTTTTGTGTTACAAGGGCCACCTGGAACTGGTAAAAGCCAAACCATCACTAATATTATTGCAGAAGCTATGTCCGATGGTAAAAAGGTATTATTTGTTTCAGAGAAAATGGCTGCACTTGAAGTGGTTAAGAATCGTTTAACCGAGGCCGGTCTTGATGACTTTTGCCTTACTTTGCATAGCTATAAAGCTAGCAAAAAAGATATTTTAAATCAACTCGCAAAAACTTTAAGTATGCAAAAAATAAGTTTGCGTGAAGATGCCATCTACAAGCTGTCTGTTTTAGAGGAAAGAAGAAATGCATTAAATGAATATCCGGAGCAACTCCATGAAAAATGTGCACCTCTTAATATTTCTATATACAAGGCTAATGGACGACTTGCTAAACTATCAGCTACACAAGATATTATTTTCCCAATAAGTAACATTGAAAATACTGATATGGGGTTACTTAATAAATATAAATATTTATTAAGTGAATTCTCAAAAACAATAGGAACGCTAAGTGAGGACTATTGTGAAAATCCATGGTATAGTTGCAATGTTCCAGTGGTAACCCATGAACTCAGACACGATATAGACGTTAATTTAAATAAGTTATCCCTTAAATTAAACAGTTTAATTTCGACATATGAGTGTATTATTAAAAAAACTGGAGCTCCTATAAATCCAACAGTTAAAAATATTCCTTTATTAATTCAATTGCTTGATTTTTCATCAGAGTCACCTCTATTCCCTACAAAATGGCTTTACGAAGATGTAACTAATCTAGTACCCTATGCTCAGGAGTATTTAAAGTTATTTAATGAACATAAGGAATCTACAACCAATTTACTTAACCGATATGTAGAAGATATTTTAAAACTAAATGCTAATGATATAATTTTGATTATTGAATCCAATATTGCTGATGTAAAGGTATATTTAGATAATTCGAATTTTCCAAGTAATAAAGATATAGTTTTAAAAGCCGACTTTATTTTAAGTGAGTGCATTCAAATAAAAACTTTTATACAAAATCTTTATAGTCAGAGCGAATTAATATCTTCAACTTTAGATTTAGAGCAACACAATTCTATTAGTTCAATATTGGATATTAATAAGCTAATTGATCTTATTCTTAAAAATCCTCAACCAGTGAAAAAATGGTTTGATAATAGTGAAATTAAAAATATTACTACATTGTTACAAATTGCTGAAAATGAGCAATCTACCATAACTGATAGCTTGAAAAAAATAAGAATTAAGCATAATGAAAGTATCTTAACCATAAATTTTGATGAACTAATTGCAAAATTTAAAAACTCATATGTTCACGTATTTAAGCTGATTAGTAAGTTTAATAATTTATCTAATATCTTAGACCTTGATATAGCTACCTTAAGTTGTTTTGCAGATAATCAAGCAAAAAAGATTAAATCATTTCATTTATTAATTGCAAATGCATGTGAAGTTTCAAATCAATTGACTGATAATCTAGGGATTAAACCAACCTTAACACTTAAAGGATTAATTTCTTTAGATGGACTTATGTCAGCAATTATTCAAAACCCTAAGCCTATATTATCATGGTTTGATGAAAATAAAGCATTTGTTATAGATAAAATAATTTTAGATATTAAAAATGCGCAAAAACAACTCAAGTTAGATACCGATGAATTATTGAGCAAATACAATAAAGACATTTTGAATATTGATTATAAAAACATGTTAATTAGATTTAATACCGATTACAATAACTTTTTGAAGTTTTTCAAAGGCAGTTATGGTGCTGACAAAAAAACACTAAGGGGCTTTAGTAACGACCCTATCAACAAGTTGACTGATAGTGATATCGTCGCTTTGCTTAAGAAAATAACGAATATTAAAGAAAAGGAACAATGGTTAATTGATAACAAATCTTTTGCAACTGAAATGCTTGGCGATGTATATATGGATAATTATACAAATTGGGAATCAGTTGATAAAAACAGATTGAATTTTAAAATTATAAAAGATTACTTTGGTGTTAATCAAATTCCGGAGCAGCTAAAGAAAATACTAATTGAAGGCGATATTGACAAACTAATTATTCAGCATTTAGTTGTACATAAAATATCTGAAAACAACATCTTAGATTTGATTGAACGTGTATTTGGTGATGATGCTAATATTCATCCAATTCCAGAATTACTTAATGAAATGCAGGATACAACAGATACTTCTATTTCAATTAAAAGCGATTGCGAGCTTATATTAGGGTATACTTTAAATGCTGATGAAACAGTTAAAGTTATGATAAGTGAGATTATTGACGATCTTATGTCAATAAAACTGGTCAATCAAAAAAGAAAGTGGTTTGATGACAATAATATCACATTATTAGATAATTTTGAAAAACACTACAAAGGTGAGGATACCGATTGGAGCAATGTAAAAAATAATATTGATACTGTAGAACAAATTATAGCGTGTTTTGGTAATGTGCAAATACCTAATAAATTTATAAATTATCTTACATCTCGCGAAAACTCACAAGATATTTTCATTAATCTTAAAATGTACATTGAAGATATAAACAAAAAAGATATTGTTATGCGTTTAAATAATTTACTGACTACTAAGGATAATCAAATTACTGATTTTAAAATGGTAATTTACACACTTAGAACTATTGAAAATGGTGTTAATAATGCATATAGCAATTATGTTGATTTTTCAAGCTGTTCAAAAAATATACTGCAATTCGAGACTATTATGACTGATATCATTCTGCTTAATAGAATACAAGAAATTGAGGCATCTGTAGAAAACCATTTTGCTGAATTAGAATCTAAATTTGACTTTGAGTTTAAAGGGATGAACACTAACTGGGATAACGTCCTTTTATCTTTAAACTACGCTATAAAATTCATCAACCTATCTAATGACTATTCGCTTTCAAAGGAATATATAGAGGTTGTCAGCAGTAATAAAATCATTGCCGAATGGGCAATTAAATACAGCAACAAATTGAAAGAACAAGAGATTGATATTAAGGCAGATTTCTGTTGGTTTTCAGATTTATTTGATAATGGAGATGAGTTTTATAGTACAATCCTATACAAAATGTTAGACAAAATAGAAAAAAGTATTAATAATTTGTCTTTGCTGGAAGAATGGATTGATTTTAGGAGTATTAGGCAACAATGTCGAGAAACTGGGTTATCTGAATTTGTGGAAAAAGTTGAGCAAATAGGTATGGATCCTCACTTAATTGTTGATACATTTTTCAAGCGTTTTTATAGGTTATGGCTTGATGTAATGATACCACGCTATCCAGCTGTTTATTCCTTTAGAAGTCGTTCTCATCAATCTACAATTGATGAATTCAATACTCTTGATAAATCACAACTTGATATAGCGCGTTTAAGAATTTTAGAAAGACTAATTTCTCGCTTACCGGATACCAATATCGCCACATCATCTGTTGATGAAGTTGGAATATTAAAACGAGAACTTACAAAGCAACGAAAAATTATGCCCCTGCGACGGTTATTTAATGCAATTCCTAATCTATTAACAGCTTTAAAACCTTGCCTTATGATGTCTCCACTTTCTGTTAGTTTATTTTTACAGGCAGATGGTTATAGTTTTGATACAGTTATTTTTGATGAGGCTTCACAAGTTTGTACCGAAGATGCAATTGGTGCGATAATGAGGGGTAAACAGGTGATTATTGCTGGCGATAGCAAACAGCTACCCCCTACAAGTTTTTTTGCAGCAACACTTTCTGATAGCGATTTTGATGTTGATGCAGATGACGAGGAATTTGATGACACAGGCGCATATGATTCCATACTTGAAGAAGCTGTTAATGCAGTACCAGAAAGAACCCTTAAATGGCATTATAGAAGTCGCCATGAGGATCTAATCGCATTTTCGAATGCAAAAATATATAATAACGAGCTCATTACATTTCCATCAAACATGGACAAAGTTCCTGACAACGGAGTTGAGTATATCTATGTTGAAAACGGTGTTTATGATCGTGGTGGTAAAAAGCATAATTTAAATGAAGCAAAACGTGTTGCTAGTCTTGTGTTTGAGCATATAAAAAAATATCCAAACCGTTCATTAGGAGTAGTAACATTTAGTGAAGCACAGCAACATGCTGTTGAAGGTGCTATAATACAAATACGACTTGAAGATAATCGATATGAAGAATTCTTTTCAGAAAATAACGAGCATGCATTTTTTATTAAAAACCTTGAAAATGTTCAAGGCGATGAAAGAGATACTATAATTTTCAGCATAGGTTATGCTAAAGATCAAAATGGTGTTATGTATATGAATTTTGGGCCACTTAATCGCAATGGTGGTCATAGGCGATTAAACGTTGCTATTACCCGTGCAAAATACAATATAAAATTAGTAGGCTCTATTCATCCAACAGATATTAACGTAGAAAAAATCAATTCTGAAGGTGTTAAAATGCTACGTCAATATATTGAATTTGCTATAAATGGTGCTTCAATTTTACAAAACGGTTTACAATTTACAGACACAGTTGATGTTGATTCACCCTTTGAGGAAGCTGTCCATGATTTCTTAATTGAAAATAAATACAATGTAACGACTCAAGTTGGTTGCTCTGGATATCGTATTGATATGGCAGTAAAACATCCTACTCTTAGTGGTATATTTGTACTTGGAATTGAGTGTGATGGAGCTACATACCATAGTGCAAGAACTGCAAGAGAACGCGACCGAATTCGTCAAACAGTTCTTGAGGACATTGGCTGGACTATTTATAGAATATGGTCAACAGATTGGATAAAAGACCCTAAAACTGAGGGCAGTAAATTACTTGAAGCTGTAAAAATGGCAATTGCCAATTACAAAATGGATAATTTGAATAATGGTAGCATAGGCTATGATGAGCCAATTAAAAATGATTTACATTCAACACTTCTCTCTTATGTAGTTGATGAACCAAGCAAAGCAGAAGTCGATGCGGATACCGCTAACCCATATAATTTTAATTATTACGAAGAAACTGATGTACATGAAATTGCTAGAATATCTGATGATACCCAGTATCTTGCTAATGTTATTAATTATGTAGTAGAGAAAGAATGTCCAATACATTATGAATTATTATGCAAAAGAGTTGCTATCCTATTTGGAAATCAAAAGGCAACAGTTAAAGTTCGAAACTTTGTTGAATATGTTTTGAATGAAAATCTAAAAGATATGATAATAAAAAATGGAGATTTTTGCTGGCACAAAAATGTTAATGAGATAACCGTTAAAATGCCATCGCTTAATGGCGATGCTAGGGCTATTAATTATATTAGCACAGAAGAATTAGCAGAAGCTATGTTTGTTATTGCAGGAAAAAGCTTTGGAATAAAAAAAGGCGATTTATACGTTGCAACAGCTCGTACCTTCGGTTTTAACCGCACAGGCGTTAAAATCAATCAATCAATGGAAAATTCTTGTTTATACCTACTTGAAAGCGGTAAAATTAAAGAGATTGATGGAAAGATAGTTATATAAATAACACATAGAAAGCAACATATATTGAAAACCTATTTTCAATATATGTTGCTTAATTTTTCAATAAAATATATGTTAGAGTCTAACTATTTCCCGTGGCTCATTTGTTTTTCTTTATAGACGTGGTATTTTTTTGAAGAAACTCAGAACAAAGCTCCCCTATTATATAATCTTTAAAGTGGTTCCCTCCATCATTTAAACTAGCTAATGCATTAATCAATTTACTTGAGCAACTTTCAATAGATTGAAGACAATCTCTAGGTATAATAATTACACCTTTAATCTCATTTGTATATGCACTAACTTGCTCTGATATCCATATTTTATCAAGAAGATAATAATCACTTTTCAAAATGCTCTTTAATAATTTTATAACACTATTTAAATTATCCCTTTCACTATCAGTAAGTTCTTCAAGTGAAATTGTTTGTTCTGATCCAATTGTATAATGTTCTATAAAAAATTTTGTGCCTTCAATAGAAGGCAAATTATCTTCTAGGGTACGTTTAACTTTAGGAGAAACTTTAATTTTTCTGATACCTCTATTCTGAACTATTGAATTATATGTTTCAGTATTTTTTTCTATATCATCATTAGTTACAAATACAATGTCTTTTTCTATATTATCATTACTTACAAATAAAGTATTATTCTTTTTTATAATATAATTACATATTTTAATTATTGGGCCTTTCCATGATAATTCCGCTAAATTTTTGTTATCAAAAGTTCTCTCTAATTGCTCAACTAATATATCTAATACATCCGTACTGTTTACCTTTACAATAATCTCCACAATATCTGACTGATAAACGCTTCTACTTACATATTGTCGTTCTCTATTGATACCTTTTTTGATTTTATTACTAGGTCTTGTAATATTATACGAAAACCTGAGTTTTTTATCTTCTGAAATCTTCATTCCATGAACATAAATGCTTGCAGTCTCAGATATATCTTTGTCAATTATTTCTCCCTTATTCGATGTTGATAGAATTTTCAATTCCTGAAATTTTGTAAATTGCTGTCTAGCTTCTTCATAATCAGGCCTGGAACAATTGTGAATTCTAAATTCAGTTCCTATAAAGCCACCAGCTTCAATTTCCCTTATACAAGCATGTAAAGTTTTAAAGCTGCCACAATCATTTTTTTCTTTCATTTTAAATGTAAATTCATAACCTCTTGATTTAATCTCTACGGTAATATTTTTAGACCATAAAACTCCTATAGCATCCTTTAACCCCACACCAAATTTTCCAATTTTATCATCTCTATTACTCTTATCAAATTCCTGACAAATAAAATGCTCTGGTTTTAAACCACTACCAAAATCCTTTATTACAATTATTCCGTCATCTGTCATATTTACTTTAATATCTCTTTTACCTTGTTCATCCAAAGCATTTGCTATTATTTCTCTTAATGCTAATGAAGCATTCCAATTACTTAAATAGTTTCCCCCAATATTTAAATCAAAATATAAAATACTGTCTAATTTTTTCAATATATTCCTCTCAGTAAATTGCTGTTGTTATATTATATTAATTGAAGATCCTAAAAATTATCTTTTTTGTTTATTTATAATATATTATTTAAATTAAAAATTAATTCCTCAACCTTATTTATATTCCCGCCAAATACTCATAGAGCCTAAAACAACAATCTGACTTTGAGCAGGTTTGTTTAATGCACCAGAGCAATGTGCAATAAATGTTGTTAGAGCAAGTTCACTTGTAGACTTGTAGTTTAATCTATCCTGATAATAGAAGTGGTTTGCAAATTTAAGTAACTCTTAAAATAAAAAAGGATAAAGGAATGTGTTAATTAACTTTAACATTCCTTTATCCTTTATTTTTGAGTAAAATGAAAAGGAGAAGTCACCCGTCGAAAAGTACTTC
>Ga0209123_1003847_pt1 | contig 10806 bp, 7 predicted proteins | sample BarGraIncu00431A_FD_184500 | JGI IMG/M metagenome (GOLD analysis project Ga0209123, IMG submission 184500) | Arctic peat soil microbial communities from Barrow, Alaska, USA - Barrow Graham LP Incubations 004-31A (SPAdes) (version 2) | ecosystem: Environmental > Terrestrial > Soil > Wetlands >...
TCTTTCGGAGAATGTTATTTCCCTTTCACTTCCAATGACAGTTTTAACAAGTCAATGGGAATGAGCAATATTCAATTCTAACCAAATGAACCTAAAAAGTCGATACTGAGTTTTTCAGCAGACCCTAGTTAAGCTTTAAATTGAGAAACTGATAATTTGATAATTTGATAATTTGAATAAACAGCTTCCTTTTTGTCCACATGAGACAATCCTCTCAAAATAAAAAACCATTTTTGCTTATTACTCCGTGTATCTGCCCTACCAGATATCGAAGGCAATTCGTGTAATTCGACTTAAATTCGTGAAATTTCTTCAACAAAAAAGCAAGACTTTAGGCCTTGCTTTGTTTGTATGTGAATGATGGATCAATATTCATCTTCATTAAAGAAAAAATCGTCTTTGCTTGGATAATCAGGCCAGATATCTTCAATGCTTTCATAAATTTCCCCTTCGTCTTCAATCTCTTGTAAGTTTTCAATTACTTCCAGTGGGGCACCGCTTCTGATGGCAAAATCAATCAACTCATCTTTGCTGGCTGGCCAAGGTGCATCCTCTAATTTTGAGGCTAATTCAAGTGTCCAGTACATATCTTTTTGAAATTAGGTGGTTTTTAATTCATTTTTCAAAACTCATGCGAATATAACAAAAAAACGCATTCAACAAAGAATTAAATCATTAATTCGTATCAGTCTGTAGACCAGAGTATTTCAGGGGTTTTAAGGTCCATTGAGATCTTCCTGGAGAGCACAAAAAGGTAGTCAGACAGTCGATTAATGTATTTGATCAGGTTGGAATCGACCTCTGATTTATCCGAAAGTTCAACGATGCGTCGTTCCGCCCTTCGACAAACCGTTCGGGCAACATGACAAAACGAGGAGGCAGATGATCCTCCGGGCAAGATGAAATTATTCAGCGGAGGCAAAACAGCGATCATCTGATCCATCTCATCTTCAAGCATCAAAATATCGGCTACGCCACATGGAAGCTGACTTTTTATCATTTCATTCGTTTCGTCGCTGGCAAGATGTGCACCGATTACAAATAGCTTGTTCTGTATTTTTTCAAGAACCAAATCAGCATGTACATCCTTTTGCAGTGTCCTCACAACCCCAATATATGAATTTAATTCATCCACAGTTCCATAGGCTTCAAGGCGGATGTTGTTTTTCTTTACGCGTGAACCACCTATTAAGCCTGTTGTTCCGTCATCGCCGGTGCGTGTATATATTTTCATGGCTTTTATCATTATATGGTTAAATAATCCCGTGTACTCTGGATAGTTGAATGGTTAAATGGTTTGATGGTTAAATTGCTCATTTTAAATTGTTAACTCCCCAATCTCACTTTCTCATTTTATCACTTTCTCCTTACTCCAAGCCCACTACTTTCTCAATAAACAGGATTAGCGTTGATCAGATCAGATTCAATTTCACCATCTTTAAGTCGTATGATACGATGGGCATGAAGCGCTATACTTTCTTCATGGGTTACGACCACCAAAGTATTTCCCCTACGGTGAATCTCAGCAAACAATTGCATGATTTCCTCCGAAATCTTCGAATCCAGGTTACCCGTTGGCTCATCGGCTAATAAAATAGATGGGTTATTGACAAGAGCACGCGCTACTGCCACACGTTGACGCTGACCACCCGATAATTCATTGGGTTTGTGCTCTATACGGTCCTTAAGACCTACTTCAGTCAGTATCTTTTCAGCCAAAAATATTCGTTCTTGTTTTTTAATTCCGGCATAAACCAATGGCAACATGACATTCTCAAGGGCCGTGTTGCGAGGTAACAGGTTGAATGTTTGAAACACGAACCCTATTTCCTTGTTCCTGATTTCAGCCAATTCGTCATCCGACAAATGACTGACATCTGAATTACTTAAGATATAGGTTCCGCTGGTGGGGGTGTCCAAACAGCCGATCATGTTCATCATGGTCGATTTACCGGAGCCGGAAGCGCCCATTATTGCAACGTATTCACCTTTATTAATTGTCAATGAAACTGAGCGCAAAGCTCTGACAATCTGAGTTCCCACCTTATAGTTCTTTACAATTTTATCAAGTGTGATAACAGCTTCCATGTTTTTCTATGTAAAAATATTAAAATGTATTAGTTGATAAAGAGTCCATTTTATTACAGATTCTGAATCTCAAATTTTGGCTGAAAGTAATCATATATGCTGAACCAAAAACCAAATCAATTTATTTTATTGCCTTTTCATGAAAAATCAATCAATAAAACAAAATACTTTCAACAGTTTGATATAATCTTTATCTTTGCCCAATGTCAGATTATCTAGATCAGGATATCAAATTCTTACCCGGTGTAGGGCCTCAAAGGGCTGAACTGCTTAAGAAGGAATTGGAGATTTTCACCTTCAATGACCTTCTCTATTATTTCCCCTTCAAATACATCGACCGGACAAAGTTTTACAAGATTTCGGAAGTAACAAACAACATGCCATACATTCAACTTAAAGGAACTATTTTTAGCTTTGAGACCATTGGTGAAGGAGTTCGTCAACGATTAATTGCTCATTTCCGCGATGAATCGGGTGTCATGCAATTGTTGTGGTTTCAGGGTGTCAAATGGGTAAAAGAAAATCTAAGAGCCAATGTTGAATATATCCTCTTTGGAAAACCTACTATTTTTAATGGAAAATTAAACATGGTTCATCCTGAATTGGAACCTGTCGAAAGTAAACCCATTACTACAGGAGTGTTTCAGGCATTTTATAACACCTCTGATAACATGAAAAAGAAATTTATGACGAGCAAGGCTTTGAATAAATTTCAATTCACCCTTTCTTCACTCATTGAAGGGAAAATCACTGAAACGTTGTCTCCCACCTTAATTTCAAGTTTAAAATTAATGCCATTGTCAATTGCCCTCAGGCAAGTTCATTTTCCTGAGAACCCCACTTTATTGAAAACAGCTCTTTTCAGATTGAAATTTGAAGAACTGTTTTTCATCCAGTTGAAAATTCTTAGCCTCAAACACAAGCGGGAAGATTCATTTAAAGGTTTTGTATTTTCGCATGTGGGCTACAATCTAAATACGTTTTTCAGCGATTACTTACCCTTCAAGTTGACCAATGCCCAAATGAAGGTAATTCGCGAAATACGTAAGGATATGGGCTCTGGAAAGCAGATGAACCGATTGCTTCAAGGCGATGTGGGAAGCGGTAAAACATTGGTAGCACTGATGACTGCCCTGATTGCATTCGACAACGGATACCAGGTTTGTCTGATGGCGCCTACGGAAATATTGTCAATTCAGCACTATAATTCGATCAAAAAGATGACCGATGGTCTGGGTATTACCATTGCTTTACTGACTGGATCGACCAAAATTGCGCAACGAAGAATCATTCATGCACAGTTGGAAGATGGAAGTTTGCAATTACTGGTCGGAACTCATGCGCTCATCGAAGACAAGGTTGTTTTACAGAAACTCGGATTGGTAATTATTGATGAACAGCACCGTTTTGGCGTTGCACAGCGTGCCAAACTTTGGAAGAAAAATGAATTCACACCTCCTCATATATTGGTAATGACGGCCACTCCAATTCCGCGAACCCTTGCCATGACTGTATATGGCGATCTGGATGTTTCGGTTATTGACGAATTACCGCCGGGAAGAAAACCAATCCAGACATTGCATTATTTTGAAAACCGAAGAAAACAAGTATATGATTTTATCCGTGAGCAGGTTGAACTAGGCCGTCAGGTTTATATAGTTTACCCGTTGATCAAGGAATCAGAGAAACTTGATCTAAAGAATGTAGAAAATGGATATGAATTGCTGAAACAGGTATTTCCCCGTTATTCGATCAGCATGGTACATGGTAAATTGAAACCTGCAGATAAGGAAGCCGAAATGAACAAGTTCAAGGATGGTGAAACGCAGATTATGGTGGCCACAACAGTCATTGAGGTAGGTGTTGATGTTCCGAATGCTTCAGTAATGATTATCGAAAGTGCCGAAAGATTTGGACTTTCACAGCTTCACCAGTTGCGCGGAAGGGTTGGCCGTGGAGCCGAACAGTCCTATTGTTTACTGATGTCGTCATTCAAAATTAGCAATGAAAGCCGCAAACGTCTCGAAACGATGGTCCGTACCAACGATGGATTTGAAATTGCAGAGGTGGATTTAAAACTCAGAGGTCCGGGTGATATGGAAGGAACACAGCAAAGTGGCATCGGCTTTACCCTTAAAATTGCCAATCTGGGTCGTGATGGTGAAATATTGCAATATGCACGTAACCAGGCTGCTGATCTACTGGACGATGATCCAAAACTTCAAAAGCCTGAAAACCGAATACTGGTTTATCAACTGCTCAAAATGAAAAATACTGAATTTAACTGGAGCTCCATTAGTTGAGAAGATCGGAAGGTAAGAAATGAGAAGGTAAGAAATGGGAAGGTGAGAATATGGGAATCCCAACATAAGGGCGAATTCGCCTGCTAAGCCCGTCATTGGTAGGTACGAAGCAATCCCACCAAAGTAGAGAAAAGGTAAAAGTATTAAAGTGAGAAAATATGAAGCTATAAAAGGAGATTAGGGTATTTATGGTTTTCAGCATTAGAATATAAACTCCTCGATACATAATAAAGAAAGGACAGTTAAACTTCCATCAAACCTGATATTCGTCAGTTAGTTCATAAAAATAATGACTATATTTCGCTTTTTAAAATATACAAGTAAATATGAATAAAATATTATTGACTTCCGCTCTATGTATAATACTTGCAATGGGCATCCAGGCTCAAAATGTAAGTAAAGGTAAAATAATCAAAGAAGAAAAAGGCAAAGGTTTTTATACCGAATCCATCATGAAAGATGTGACTGAGGTTGAAGAAAAACTGACAGAAAAGGAACCTTATCTTCGGTTTGAGATGGATCAGTCTGGAATGAATTTACCAAACAATCCTTCGTTGTACAAGACAGTGTGGAGCAATCCAAGCATATCGCAGGGAAATGCAGGTACCTGCTGGAGTTTTTCAACTACTTCATTCTATGAATCGGAAGTTTTGCGTCTGCAAGGCAAAAAGGTAGAAATATCTGATATCTATTCTCCCTATTGCGAATATATTGAAAAGGCGCGCCGGTTCATCGAAAAGAGAGGAAAATCTGAATTTTCGGAAGGATCAGAAGGAAATGCATTGGCTCGAATCCTGAAATTATATGGCGCTGTGCCTGAGGAAGCTTACACAGGTTTAATTGATGGACGTAAATATCATACCCATGCCAAAATGGTGGAAGAAATGACTGCTTTCCTGAATTCAATGAAAGTGTCGAATGCATGGAATCTTGAATCTGGAATTGAAACTATCAAATCGATTATGAACCATTACATTGGCGTTCCACCTACACAGTTTATGGTTGATGGCAAAAGCTATACCCCACTGACTTATCTGAAAGATTATCTGAAAATCAATCCTGATGATTATGTTGAAATACTTTCTTACAAACAAGAACCCTTTTGGCAACAGGTTGAATACAAGGTTCCTGACAACTGGTGGCACAACAAGGAATACTATAATGTTCCGCTCAACGATTTTATGGATGCACTCAAGAAAGCCATCAAAAGCGGATATTCCCTTAGCATCGGGGGCGACGTATCTGAATCAGGCTTTAGTCGTGAAACCAACTGTGCACTGATTCCCGATTATGATATTCCTTCGGCCTATATCAATGATGATGCACGTCAGTTCAGGTTCTCCAATGAAACAACCACCGATGATCATGGTATGCAACTGATCGGTTATCTTGAAAATTACAAAAATTTGGGCAAAGATTGGTTCTTGATCAAAGATTCAAGTTCAGGATCAAGAAACATAGATGCATCAAGTCCGAATTTTGGATATTATTTCTTTCACGAAGATTACATCAAGCTCAAAATGATGGGCTTTACGGTTCATAAAGATGCCGTAAAAGACCTTTTGAAGAAATTTCAAAAATAAAAAGAGGCCTTGCGAAAGCGGGGCTTTTTTGTAATTGAAATTGAACAATAAGATTTAATAGCAAATAAGCTTTTGCATTTAAATAGGAACTGTTCATAGTTTTTATTTATTTTGCGATCCAAATTAATTTAAAGGCAGTTCTTTATGGACTGCCTTTTACTTTCAAAAGACATGATTGAGGGAAACAAGACCTTTGGAGAAAGGCTAACACACTGTGTCACAACCGCTCTTCCGCAAGGAATGAAAACAGCACTTTGGCTATTGAAACTCACCATTCCGGTTTCATTTGGAGTCTTTTTGCTCGACTTTTTTGGTATACTGAATGTGATTGCAACTTGGGTGGCTCCATTCTTCAAACTTATAGGATTATCGGGTCAAGCTTCAATAGTACTGATCACAAGCATATTCACCAATATATATTCTGTGATAGCGGTAATGACTACCCTCGGAATTGGTTACCGCGAAGGTTCCATTTTAGCTGTTATGTGCCTGATATCTCATGCTTTGATTGTGGAAACAGCCATTCAGAAAAAAACCGGTTCATCATTTTGGAGGATCATTGCAATTCGTTTATCTGCCAGTTTTATCGCAGCCTGGATGCTGAATCTGATTCTTCCTGATGACATGACTGCCGGAACAGGTAACCTCATTATTCAATCAAAAGATTGGATGCCTGCATTGACTGAATGGTCCAAAGCAATGGCAATTACGACATTGAAAATAGTAGTACTTGTAAATTTACTGTTGATTTTACAGAAAATATTGAATGAATTTGGATTAATCAAATGGATTCTAAAACCGTTCATTCCCCTATTGCGCATCATGGGATTGCCTGCCAACACCGGATTTCTTTGGATGGTCGCCTATACGCTTGGACTTTCATACGGGGGAGCAATTATGATCAGTCAATCCGAGGAAGGTAAACTCACTAAAGAAGACGCTGATTTACTGAACCACCACATTGCCATTTCACATTCACAACTCGAAGACACACTCTTATTTGTTGCCATGGGTTATCCTTTGATCATCCTGGTTCTTCCCCGTTTTCTGCTGGCCATTGTTTATGTTTGGTTAAGACGATTTGAACTTTTGTTTAGATTGAAAAAGGCTTCATGCTAATTCAATTCTAAGGTACGATAAGAAAAAACCATCACAATTGGTGACTCTTAAACAATTGTCAATACATTTATCAATTGTTTTTTATCTGTCCTTTCTTCTGAAATAGAACTAGTTGGATTGAATACACTGAATTCATCCATTCATGTAAGTAACTCATCCTGCAATTTTTAAATCCATACATCCTTCAGAACCTTGAAGGCTTGATTAATAAATTGAGCCTGAACATTTGCCAACTTCCATTTTATACTTTCTATTCTGCACTCGTCAGAAATGTATTTCTCCAAACATTTCCCTTTTCTCCAAATTCATACCAAAACTTCAAGAACTATGCACCATTTCAATTGTTTCTGTAAGGTTTTTGTAAGGTAGCTGTAAGGTTTCTGTAACTGCAATTACAGTAACCTTACAGAAACCTTACAGAAACCTTACAGAAGCTACGGGAATCGTGCACAGTTTCTGAAGTTTTGGTATGAAAAACGCGTGGAGTTTGTTTGGAAGTAAAGAGGTTTAACTATTTTGATATGGAATGTTGCAATTGGCATTATTTGCTGAAAAATAGACCTTTATCCTTAGCGGCTCATTTTTGAATAATAAACAAAAAACCATCCAATTCAAGAAAGAAAAATTCCTATATGCAACTTTCAATATAAAATAATAGACATAAAAAAAGCAAGTATTAAAAGTGAAATTTCACTTTTAATACTTGCTTCAAAGATATTAACCTTGATGAAAGGCTATTTAACCCTGCATCCTTTTGGCCTTATCCTCAGCTTGCTTTTTGCGATATGCATCCAGTTTTACGCCTTGTTCAGCAGATAAAACTTCTTTTAATTTTTTGTCTGTTTCTGCTCTCATTTTGGTGATTTCTTCACGCATCTGATCACGGTCCATAATTCCACCTTCACGCATTTTTGCAAATGCCTCCAATTGTTTGGTCTGAGCTTCAGTAACTATCGGTGTGATTTTTGCTACCTCCCCTTGCGATAAGCCCAAGGCTGAGGTAAGACCTTCTATTTCAGCATTTAAACGGGCAGCAGGATCACGCAGCTGGGCAAAACTTGAACCAGTAACCAAAATAGCCAATAAAGCAATAAGTAATAATTTTTTCATAAGCATAAATTTAAGTTCTGTAATTAGTCTAGATTCATTTGGGTCAGTTTAACCCACCTAATATCAATCAATTTATATTGAGTACTTTTCCTTTGATATTGATCCTTCCAATAACAGTTTCTGTGGTTTCAGCATTGGTACTTCCTATAAATCCAGGTTGTTCACCGCCGATTGAAATGGTAAAAAATCCGGGCTCAACAACTTGTTTATCTTTATTATTAATCATCGAAAATGAACGTGGTACCAAAGTGAATTCAACATTCTGCGATTCCCCTTTTTTCAGGGAGATACGTTTAAATCCTTCTAGTTGGCGGATTGGACGCGGTGTTGAAGCCTTTTCGTCTGTAAGGTACAACTGCACCACTTCATCTCCGTCACGGTCACCTTTATTGGTCACCTTAACTGAAACTTTGATATTATCTCCCATTTTGGCTTCAGCCGGAATAATAAGATTGGAATAAGCAAAACTGGTATAACTTAACCCGAATCCGAATGGATAAATTGGAGCCTGGCGGAAATATCGGTAAGTACGCCCTTCCATGTCATAATTTTCGAAGGCTGGTAACTGTTCAACTGATTTATAATACGTTACAGGCAAGCGTCCGGCTGGATTGTAATCACCAAAAAGCACATCAGCAATGGCATTTCCACCTTGTTGTCCGGGATAACCAGCGGTCAATATGGCATCCATATTTTCGGCTGCATAGTTGATGGATAATGCACTACCGTTGATCAGCACTAAAACGATGGGTTTACCGGTCGCTTTCAAGGCCATCATAAGGTCGCTCTGCGTTTTGGGTAAATTAAGGCTCGTACGGTCTCCCCCTTTAAATCCTTCAACCTGAATAGACATTTCTTCTCCTTCAAGGCGTGAATTCAATCCCAGTACCAAAACGACCACATCCGATATCTTTGCCGCTTCAACCGCCTGAGCCAGCATATTGGGTTGCGGAATGGTCCACAGTAAACGTGCATCGCCGTCGCCATGATAATTACGGTAATCGAACACCATTTTATAACGTTTGCCAACTTCTAATTTGAGTTGTTTTGAGCTATGGAATGCACTGTGTTCATTGTTTCCACCAAGAATCTCCTTATCGTCAAAGTAAATTTTGAATGATGGCATACTCCATCCGCCAATTCCGTAAGTACCCGATTGCGGCACTTTAAGGAAAGTAGTCCAACGTATACCGAAATTGTCTGCAGGCATACGAGGATCAGGTGAACCAGATTCCCAATAGAAATCAATATTGTCGTCGATGCGGGTAAATAATGGTTGTCCTTCCAATTTATTGTTGGCATAATATTCACCAAATGCTCCCTGGTGACCATCCTCAGTTTCAAGATAGATGGAAGGGATAGGAACCAGTTTCGAAATTCCATCAGCCAGTTCACTACCTTGAGCATAGACCACATCCGATTGGGGAGTCACTTTGTTTTTAATTCCCTGGAGAACAGTAACCGGATTGGAGGGAATGCCGTTGTAGTTGCCCCACAACGATTCAATTTCATCGGCATTTGGACCAATCACAGCAATACGACTCAACTTCTTGCTCAGTGGTAAAGTTTTTTGTGCATTTTTCAGCAAAACAATACTTTTTTGAGCTGCCACACGTGCCAAAAAGTCGTTGGCTGGATTGTTATTTACCGAGAAGGGAATCTGAGCATAAGCAACTTTATCGTCAGGATCAAACATTCCCAACTTAAATCGGGCAGTCATCAGACGGCCCACAGCAACATCGATGTCTTTTTCGGTTAGAAGTCCTCTTTTAACCGCTTCAGGTAAGGACTTGTAAGAATCACCACATTCGAGATCAGTTCCACGTGTTACAGCCAGAGCAGCAGCTTGTGCTTCATCTTTGACAATTTTATGTGTTTTCCAGATGTCAGCTATGGCCCAGCAATCACTGACCACATAACCTTTAAAACCCCATTCATTGCGCAGTATTCCAAGAAGTTCGGTACTGGCGCAACAAGCCTGGCCACGGAAACGATTGTAGGCACCCATAATTGAATATACATCGCCATCAACCACCAAAGTGCGGAAGGCAGGCAGATAGGTTTCACGTAAATCGCATTCACTGATACGGGCATCAAACTCGTGGCGTGATGGTTCAGGACCAGAATGAACCGCGAAATGTTTGGCTGTTGCCACTACTTTCAGGTAATTCGGATCATCTCCCTGCAAACCTTTAACAAAGTTAAGTCCCATTTGCCCGGTAAGATAAGGGTCTTCTCCATATGTTTCATGACCTCGGCCCCAACGTGGATCACGGAAAATGTTGATATTGGGTGACCAAAACGTCAGTCCCTGATAGATGCCATGCATTCCGCGACGTAAAAATTCATGGTGCTTGGCACGGGCTTCGTCTGAAATAACTGAAGCTACCTGATGAATCAATTCAGTATCCCAAGAAGCAGCAATGGAAATTGACTGGGGAAATACAGTTGCATAACCGGCACGGGCCACCCCGTGTAAACATTCGTTCCACCAGTTGTACTCAGCAATTCCAAGCCGATCAATGGCAGGTGCCTGATACCTCATCTGCTCTATTTTTTCCTGAAGAGTCATTTCTGAAAGCAGACTTTCAACACGCTCCTGG
>Ga0209123_1003848_pt1 | contig 10806 bp, 9 predicted proteins | sample BarGraIncu00431A_FD_184500 | JGI IMG/M metagenome (GOLD analysis project Ga0209123, IMG submission 184500) | Arctic peat soil microbial communities from Barrow, Alaska, USA - Barrow Graham LP Incubations 004-31A (SPAdes) (version 2) | ecosystem: Environmental > Terrestrial > Soil > Wetlands >...
ATTTGTAGATATTTCCATCAATCAATAAATCACCATTGACTTTAGTGCTTTTATCGAAAATCCAGAAAAATAATTCTGTTTTATTTTTATAAAAATTTAATTCAATGCCATTATTGTAAGCTTTATCATATTGTATATAAGTTTTCTTCTGACATAAAGCAATTTGAGTTAATATTAAAAAATAGAATAAAATTGTTGTTTTCATTTAGTTTTCATTTTTTAGAAAGTGAATTAATGCCGAATACGAATTAAATCTGTTGGCCAATTAAAATAATTATTTTTAGGTTGGTAAGGTCCATTATTTGCGGGAATTGAGTACTCATTTATATATTTTTTTGTATTCGTATAGGCATTAAGTTTTTCCTCTTTAGATTAACTAAAATATACGCTTAGTCCACAACTTTTGCAGGTGATCCCATTTCTGGTGTTTTATAGAGAATGGCAGGCTTACACCCACCATTCACTATTTATTTTGAAATAAAATTCTTTGATTTTAAATGAATTATTTCTTTATCGACACTTCTGATACATTACCCACGCCAACTACGCTACGAGGAACGGGGGTCGGTTCTACCATCTTATTAGCAGTAACGAAATGATAAATCATTTCTCACAGCACACCTACGTCCAACAGAGATTAAAGCTTGGGTAGTTTCGAAGACACCCTATCAATTTCTTCATATGTCTTGAAAAAAACTTTAACCTTTTTCCCCTTATTATAAATTATTGAAATTACACCTTTCTCTATATAGCGTTGCCAACAACCATCTCTTAATCCATCTTTCCAAAACATACTCCCTTCAATTCTCTTGTAATTACAATCATCTATACTATGACAATATAATAGTTCATTCTTTTTAAAAAACAAAGATTTATCAACTACCAACAACCTATAATTGTCAATCTTTTTTAATCGTATTTCTTGAAAATGAAAAATATTGAATTTGTAGATTCCATTAACTACAGACAACCTTGCATTAGTGCTGAAATATTTGTTAAATAAAATAAACGAGAGCCTCACTTCTTTTTTACACATATTTATTGTAATACTGCTTCTACTGTAGGTCTTATAATCATTAATCTCAGGTTGTGCAGAATACCATAAAATTTGACAAAACAAAAATTGCGACAGAAGTGAGAAACAAAAAATTAATACTACTTTTTTCATTATATTGAGATTAATGTTGAATTCGTATCAAATCCGATGGCCAGTTTAATCCACCAGCTGGGTGAAAGTAACCATCATTAACTGGAATACTATAACTATTTATATACATCTTTGTATTTGTATAAGCAGAGTTTTCGGTATATTTATCAAATCCTGGATCTGTATTTCCAAGTATTAAATAATGATACGAATGAATAAACTCGTGATTTAATGCTACAGCAAAGAAAAACTCACTACCAGATGGACTCATGTATATAAATGATTTTCTAGCACCAAACCAGGCACTTGCTCTATGAAAAGTAACACCACTTATTTCTGTTGATTCTCCATTTTTATCTGTAGTATACAATATCTCTGTATTTTTATCTCTGCTAATAGTACTACCATCTGTAGTTTTATCGGTTACTTGGTTTTCCATATCAATTCCGAGAACCCCCTTTGTGCTTAAATTGACATTATATTTTTCTATAAATGCATCCTTTTGTTCGTTAGTTCCAATTAAAACTTCGTCTCTGCTTACAGAACCCCAATTTTTTGCCAATAATGAGGGTGATGTTTTTTGATAGGAATACAGCTCAAAAGAGTAATACACCCACCATTCACTATTTATTTTAAAATACAATTCTTTGATTTTCAATGAATTATTTCTTTATCACCACTTCTGATACATTACCTATCACCTGTCTCTTACATGAAAAACAGAATCAATTTTCAGTCCATTAGAATACTGAACTATCGCATATCCATTATCATAAACATATATCCATTTGCCATTACGATTACCATTTGCCCAATTCATAAATCTAATTGCACGGTAACTATTAAGCATAGTGGTTGCATATATATGCATTCCTTTCTTAAAATTAATTGTATGTTTTACTGATTCTAATGTATATTGATCAATTATCTTAAAAACATACACTCGTTTTAGTCTTTTATCATAACAATAATAGATATTACTTCTCTTCCTTAGCAGTCCCGTTGAAATTGGTTCATACGATCTTATCCAATCAAAACCAACCATTGGCTTTTGAACTAATTTATAAGTTGATTCATATTCATTAATATCTAATTCTAATGTATCTGACTTCAAGTAAAAAATATCATATATTATATGATGTTGTGCTTTTGTTTCAATCTGAATTATCCAAATGAGCACAAAAATTATTTTAAAATATTTCATAATAGTTTTATGGTTGAATTTTTGGAAACATAGGATTTGGTATAGCAATAGGAATTAGATAACTAGGAGACAAAAACCTTGACCCATCATTGCATGATTGAAAATTCGAAACATTATGATATAATCCTGTATATGTATACGTTGCATCTTCCCCCGTCCCTTCATATATACCCATGTACTTTAAATGTATAAAAGTTGCGCACCGCCACTGGGATTTTCAATCCCAGTTCTTGTATTCTTTGGATTTTTAATCCACTAACACATCCTGATGTAAAAGCGGAATTATTTATTTCGGATTACAAATCACTATAATACACACAGTTGGGATAAAAATAACTTGTCCCGAGTATCGGGATCCCAACAACCAGCGCAACCATTTTCTCTTCTAAAAGCATATCCGAATGGACGGGGTAGATGAGTACCTGATTTTCTATTTCAACTGTTTCCTGAAATCTATCATACCTTTGAACTGACGATCGATGGTAGAAAGCGGTGTTACATTTACCGATTTTACTTTTGAGAGCATAGAAGATACTTTAAATGCTCCACCTGAAATGTGGCTAATGGCTTGTGCAAGGCATAAATCATTCAAATCGCCCCAGGGAAGATAATACGAATCTTTGGCTAATACACCGGGGTATGTAACAGTTCCGGGAGTCATTCCGGTGTAATAACCTCCTTCGTTGTTTGCATTAACCAACTCGAACGAAACAGCGTAAAGATCATATCCTTCTTTGGTTGTTGTTTGTTTATCGGTATAACCTATCGGCGTTGTCCAGAAGCCACAGGGTTTACCGTAAGTGGTCTTACCAATTAAAAATAAATTACCGGTATAATAGGGACGCAGGTTATTTATGAGTAACTCGGCTGCCGACGCAGTACCACCACTCACAATAAAATACAGTTGTGTGGGTTCGAAGGTATTTGTTTTTGTAAAATTAGTGGTGAAGCTTTCATTCTGACTGATATAATATTGCGTTAAAACTGTATTCATTTTATAAGTATACATCGTTTTTGCATTTGCCGACACAGGAGCTAACAAACTACAGAAGTTCTCGCAGGTTTGTACAGATCCACCACCGTTATAACGCAGGTCAACAATTAAATACTTAACTCCGCCGGCTTGAAACTTATTGATAGTATTTGCCAGCTCAGTTTGTGAACTTGCACCTAAGAATTGATTAAAAACCACATATCCCACTTTCTTTGTTCCTACGGTATATATACTATCGCATAATACACTGTTGATAGAATAGGATGCTACGCTAAGCGAAGTAGTGAGCGTAGTTCCATCGGGCTTTAAAAACCCAAAAGAAGCACTTGTAGAAGAGAAAAGAGCATTTACCATATTGGTATAACCAGCAGAAGTAACATCCAGGTAGCCCTGACTGTCAACTCCGGGATGTACAGCGGTACTGCCATTGATATTTACTATTTCGGACGACCGCACCACACCCGCCTTACCCGCCGGAGAGTTTTTGTATACGTAGTTCACAAAAAACGATACTTGATTCGATGTGTTATATCCTGCTACTACCATAAAACCGTAATCGCCACTGGCAGTTCCCTGATTTATTTCGCCTGATAAATTACCAATTTTATCTAAAAAGCTATAGTGGTCAATAGCCTTTCCGGTTGTAGGATTTATCTTTAATCCCGTAAGATATTCAAGCGCTTTATCTGCTGTGGTATATTTTGTAGCATCCAACGTGGCCGGTAGCGCATCGTTCCATAAGTAAATATCTTTCATGGACGTGTACACCTCCGTAGTCCAATTTTGTTCTTGAGTTAAAACTGGTGTCACTTCATCCTTATTACAGGAATAAAACACAAATAAAAAAAGAAACGGGAACAATATCCCTGCTCTGAATTTGAGAAACTTAGCTTTCATAGACATATAATTATTATTTAATGATTTTATAAAATAAGTAGCTGGAGCAAGTCCGGTTTATTGATATTGAATCTAAATGGGTTGTTGTTTTAGCTTCAACATATCGGTTTCTAACCTATAAAGCTCCGGGCTTCTCAGCTCTTCCCTTTTGGAAGTGGAACATCCCGATAAATCGGGAGGAAGTGGCCGACGTAGGAGGTCGAAGGGTTTTCTTTGAATTACATCCTGCCAACCTGCCTGAACCAAGATTGTATCAAATTAAATGATTTAGCTGATTTCAGAATATCTGTTTTTATCTGATTCATCTGCTTAATCCAAGTTCAGACAATCTTCTTGTTCCTTATTTTCCTCTTCCTGTTTTTTTCGTTGCTCTTCTTCCCTGCGCTCTTTCCATTTTTCCGAAAATTTCGCATCATATTCCTTGAACGGCAGGTTCAGGTCTTCCACCCCAAATCCATATTCAATAAATCCCTCGTAATGTTCAAAGTCCAACTGATAATTGGTGTACTCATCGCGTAAGAATACCTCAAACATGACCCATCCGTCGGTATCTAACTCTTGTACTTCCGCATAGTATTTAAAAGTCAGGCTTTGTAGTAGATCGTAAAATTCAGATCGGGGTTTTTCCTCTAATGCAAATAGTTCGTCAACTTCCTTTTGATTTTCTGCAATATATATTTGCTTTTGTTCCTCGGCCAGCCAGTCGAACTGATCCCAAAACGAAGGATCCTGGTATCTTGGTTTTCGGTAGGCTGGATAACTAATGGCCCATTTGTCAAGCTCAGGGAATACCTCACGCAAATCTTTTCCTGTTTTCCAGAATTCAACCATGTTGCGCAAAAACAAGATAAATTCATGTCCCACCCAATCTATTATCTCTTCTATCTTTGCAAGCACTTCCGGTCGGCATTCGGTGGCGATGTACGGATAATGACGGAATACCAGTTGGCGAAGCGGCCCTTTCAAATCTTTTTTAAACGGAACATACACCGAATGATAAAACAGTTCCACTTCCAGCGACAATCCGATAGGTTTATCTTTCCTGTCGAAATACCTCAAATTATTGTCGTACCATATTTCTGCTTCCGAAAATTCGAAATCGTCGTCTTCGTCATCTTCAAACATAATGTTGTGGATTATTTTTTATCATATTTGTAGCAAGTATGGACACTACGGCAAGCTTTTCCGTGCCATCGTGCGAACAACCTACTAAACCCCCGTTCCCCATAGCGTACAAAATCCAGCTACCGATGTTCGCCATTGGCTCTGCCTATGTCGAAGCTAGAAGAAAAGCTCTGCTTTCCATATTATTTGCAAATATAATCTTTTTTTCTAACAAAAAAAGACACAATTGCTCGTGCCTTTTTCTGTCTTCTAAATATGGAAAGCTAGAACTTTCCTTCTAACTTGAGCGAAGTGTAGACGCTTCGTTCAACATCTTGCGCCAATTACTACGTTACGGCGAACAGAGAAACAAAATACTCTTATTTCAGTATATCTGCAATTGATTTTATCTCTTTTACTAATTCTTCATTATTGTTGTAGTCAATTGTACGTTTGTTATATATTCTTCCACTTTTATCAATGATAATTAGGGACGGAACATATTCTACATCATACAATTTACCCACTAAGAAACTGCCAGCTATTTTTTCGTGTAATAAAATATCAAAACGTGCTTGTTTCTTTTCCAAGCTCTTCATTATTTCTTTGAAGCGTACCTTTGCAGAATCGTTTTCGTAATTATTGACAAATAAAAAATGAACATCATCCCGCTGCTTAAGGGTCTCTATTGACTTCTGCATACCTTGAAATGAATCTGTTGATAAATCAGGCCCAACAGCACAGAAGAAGATGATTACAATTTTACTTTTAAAATCTGATAGTGTTACTAATTTTCCTTCCATCGTTTTCAGGCTAAAGTCGGGTGCCTGCTTCATTTGCTTTTTAATGTCGTCTTTCGTTTCTTTTATACCTTTCAACGAGCCATTTTCGGCAATATAGGCAGCTGCGTATAAAGAATCTATTTTAGAGGATGTCTTCGCAACAATCATAAATTCCTTAGCTTTAGCAAGGGCATCTTTCGGTTGATTATTTTCAATCAGGTATTGTATTAATCTTTCATTTATTTCATTAGTATTTTCAGCCATCAATTCAACTGCTTTTTGTTGCATTTCGACAGCAGTTTGTTTCAGCCCCAATTTAGAAAGGATACTGGCATAAGTATCGTAGTAATTCCCTGTTGTTACTGAAATAAATTCACTCCAGTCTTTTAGTGAATCAAAATTTGCAGGTTTCTCGGTTTTAGACAACGAATTTATACAAGCAAGTGATCTTTCGGAATACATCTTTGCAATAGATAATTCCTGATTCTTTGATGCCAAATCCCAAGCTATTGTATTTAATTGTTCTGCCTGAAATCCCGGATCATCCTGTATCTTGTCTAAGTAATATTCAAAATTCACAAAATCTTTCTTTTTTCGATAAGCAATTGTCAACGTATGATTAATTTTGTTTTCTACTTTTTTACATTCTCCCGGAAAATCTTTCAGCAAAGCATCATAAAGCTCAAAAACCTTATCAGGACTCTCTGTATCATTAAACTCCCTTACTCTCTTGTAAAAGCCTAGTACACTTTTCGGATATAGTTTTGCCACCTCGGTTGTCGTTGAATCAATTTTATATGCATCAACTGGATTTGAATACATAAAATTGAGATAAGCTAGCATTGCTTTATCATTTGCTCCTGTCTGCATAGCTTTTTCAAACAACCTATTTGCCATAAATGATACTTCTCTTTTTCGGTTCGTTGTTTTTGACAGTATCTCAAGATATCTAATATTTGTTAGCCCATGTTCCTCTAATTCTGGATTCAGATTGTAATCTTTTTCCATCAGTTCAACTGCTCTGTCAGCATTTTTTGGATTATCTAACCCAACTCCCATTATATTGAAAACAGCCTGCAATAGGTAACTACCTCGTATCAGTTTTCCTTTTTTATATACATTAAATCCGTATAAAAAATTATTATTGTCTGATTCGTTGGTATTCCTTATTGTATATCCAACATATCCAATTGAGTCAGGTACAGTCAATTTCCATTCCAGCTTATTCCCTTTCAGTTCCGTTTCTATGTTTACAGGAATGTTGTTATTTAAGGTCATTAAAATAACTGTCACTTTAGTGTCGGCTTTAGCAAGTTTGCCCGTGTAAGTAAATCGAATATCTTTACCTGCCTCAATTTTGGAGGGTTTGATAGTTAGAGCTTGTTGTGCATACATGCTGATGCAGATACCAAATAACAATATTGTTGAAATTAGATTTTTCATCTTGCTTAGTTGTTTCGAAATGATATAATGTTTTTTTAGCGTTATGGATTAAAAACAGAAAAGGACACTGGATTGTATCCTTTTCTGTTTTTAATCCATATAACAATTGCTCCGCACTTTTCGGTAGCAATTTTACTTTTTTAGTACGAAAAGGAGACTTTGTTTAACTAAAGATTGCCGGCAGACGGAATAATAAATCTTATTCCGTCTAAGCATTATGATTTATCCACCATGGGAAAAGCGTGGGTTTTACTTCCGCTTTCACTTTGTCGCTGTCTCGACAGCAAACATTTCATCAACTCGCCAACGCCCATAGCTTAGGTCGTTATATTCTTTCTTTAAATCCGCCATTGCAACCCCGACCCACCGGATATGCTCATTATATGCATAAAAGTTCCGGCATGCCACTGGGATTTGCAATCCCAGTTTTTGTATTCTTTGGATTTTTAATCCAGTAGCATATCCTGCGGTAAAACGGATTTGTTTATTTCGGATTGTAAATCCTAAGAATACAGAAGGTGGGATCACAGATCCCACCGACCATGCCGCCAACTTTTCTCATTTAATGAATATTGCACATCCCCTAGGACTGAATTATTTCTTTATCGCCACTTCTGATACATTACCCATTACCAGTCTTATGGTAATAGAAACATAGCGATAAGTAACAAAACTATTGGCAAAAACAACGAAATTAATATATATGCAACAATAAACTTCCCATTAGAATAAGGGTATTTTTTCAATAGCTTTTCATACCTTTTATTCCGAAATATCAATAAGTAATTTATAATAACACATGGTAAAAAGTATAATATCAAGATTGTAAGAATATAATTCTGAAAGCCTGATAAAACAGGTATATTAATCTCATAAAAAATATAGTCCAATATATTCTTTTGAAAAATTACCATTAAAAGAACAAAATTGAAAGTCATTGCAGTAGACATCATTACTATCCCTTTTATTTGCCAATTATCTTTATTGGCTTCTATCGACCTTAATCTTGTAATACAATCCACCCAAATTCGATAATATAGTCCCATAATTTCAACTATTTAAGTTTTTAAATATAATAAGCGTAAAATTAATTCCCCCGTTCCCCGTAGCGTATAAAATTCTGCACCCGATGTTCGCCATTGGCTCTGCCTATGTCGAAGCTAAAAGGAAAGCTCTGCTTTCCATATTATTTGCAAATATAATCTTTTTTTCTAACAAAAAAAGACACAATTGCTCGTGCCTTTTTCTGATTTTAAATATGTAAGTCTGAAGACTTCCTTCCTCTGTTGAGCGATAGTCATGAATACAATGCAGCAAGAGAAAAGTGTAAGTTTGTTCATAATGGATACTAGATTAAAGTTATTTGATAATAGTGGTTATTCTTTATTCTTAATCTTCTATTCTTTGTTTTTTATACTATTACTTTCATAACCGGTGCACTAAAATCGTTAGTGCCTTCGGGCGTTACTGCCGCTACTCGAAAATAAAAGATGGCTGTTACTTCAAGTCCGGTAACATCGTTACTGGCTTGTGTGGTAAATCCAATGGTTGTCCAACCGTTGTCGTCGACAGGTAATGAGCCTTTGGCCGATTGCCAAATATACGAACCTGCTTTTACAACAGCTTTGGCCACTAGTTTTACACTACCTGAATTAGCTCCGTTTTGCACGGTTAAATCGGGTTTTTGTGCAGGTGTTGGTTGCTTACTGGTATTAAATCCCGACGATAGGATAATGCTTTCGTCGCCTTTTGCCGTTCTATCGACATAAGCTGCCAATACTCTGAATATTTCATCGGCTGCCTCTTCCGAAGCATGCATGGCTACTGTAGCTGCATGTCCTCCTCCCGAAGCTGCTATATTATTTTTCTCTAAGGTATCTACCGCTGTGTCTGCTGTGTCTAAATCTTCATCAGGCTTGGTAAATACACTTGCATTTGCTTTTATTTTAGCAATTACATTGCGATAAAATACAATCTTTTCCGCAACAGATAATCTTACAAAATCAATTAATACTTTAATACGTTTCATAAAAAGAATTTTTTGGGGTTTTTAAATGTGTTTAATTTGAATATAGAATTAAGAATAAAGAATCAGGTTTAAAAAGTTGTTTGTGTCCTTTGTTTAAATTGGTATCATGTTTCATACAATTAGAATCATGTCTGTCGGAATTGAATGAAGTAGCATCACAATTGGAATTGTTTGTATTCTACTTGTCATCTTCCTGATTCTATTTAGAATCATAGTTGTTCCAATTGTAATCGGGAGAATTCCAATTGTAATCATGCCTATTCTAATTGTAATCATGTCTATTCTATTTGTAATTATATCTTTTCCAATTGTAATTATCCTAATCCCAATTTGAAGAGTTCTTTATCCAATTGGAATCGGACCTATGCAAACTACTATTTGTATTTTTCTAATTGGAATCTACTCTGTTCTATATAGAATAATGTGTATTCTAATTGGAATTCAGATGATACTTAAAGGTGAAGCGGTATAGACATTTGATTCTGAGTTGCATTTTGTCCCTTTCAAAAAGGTTTAGATTAGCAGGACAAGAAATACCCTATGTTCACTATACTCATAAATTATCTATACCGCTTTTTTACCTTTGTTTATTCCAAATCAAAAAACACTTTATGAATTGAAATATACCATATACTCTTTTGGTGGTTAGAGCTTGATTTTTCTGTCACTAAATTAATCGGTATTACCATGTTTCCCAAATTTTGCAATAATTATTTTTGGACATGAAGTTTTTTATACGACTGGTTATCAGTGGTATAAAAATGTAGGGTGTGCTATTTTTGGACATAAGAAGTTTTGCACAACTCGCATGTTAAATTGCAGGCTGATTTGAGCAACAGAGCATTAAAAAAGAGAGGAAAGTTTAAAGCTGTGGAGCGGAAAGTTGCTTTAAATGAGCATCGAGTTCTTTGGTCGATTTCAGGTTCATCTTCTGCGCCAGGCGTTGTTTTAGTTTGTACATGCTATCGGCAGAGGCATTTAGAATGACAAGCCTGTCGGCAGATGGTACTTCTAACAAGTGCAAACAGCACCAGATAATTTCTTTTTGAGTAATTCCTGTATAGTTCGTCTGCAAGGTTTCAACCAACTGATGAAAAGCATGATTCATTTCGCACGAAAAGGCTTCCCAATTACTCAGATGAAGACATTTTTCGTACAGTTCCTTGTCAAGCGCGATTCGTTGCTCGGGCGTTGCTTTCTTACGGG
>Ga0209123_1003849_pt1 | contig 10804 bp, 10 predicted proteins | sample BarGraIncu00431A_FD_184500 | JGI IMG/M metagenome (GOLD analysis project Ga0209123, IMG submission 184500) | Arctic peat soil microbial communities from Barrow, Alaska, USA - Barrow Graham LP Incubations 004-31A (SPAdes) (version 2) | ecosystem: Environmental > Terrestrial > Soil > Wetlands >...
CAATGCCAACTATAGGTGAATGGTATGATTTACTAGTTGAGATTTCTGATGGAGATAACAACGAAACTTATAATTATCATTATAATTACTTACTTAAAGTTATGAAACAATATTGTAGAAAGTTTGATGGACAAATGGCATATTTTGATGGTCAATCAACATTTGAACTTATGGATGGAAATCAATTTATAAATATAAATATATCACAATTAGAAGAAAAATTTGCTAGACCACTTGCACAACAAATATTACTTTCTTGGATATGGGAAAAATATGTTAAGAAAAATAGTGAAGACAAGAAAAAGGCTAGAAGAAAAAGAGTACTAGTTGATGAGGCTTGGATGCTTTTAGATTATCCAGAAGCAGTTCAATTTTTAAATACAATGGCAAGACGTGCTAGAAAAAGAAACGTATCGTTAGCAGTTGTATCACAAAAGTTCCAAGATTTCTATGAAAAGAAGGAAGCACAAGCAGTTCTAACTTCTTCAGAAATTAAGTTATTCCTATCACAAGATAAATCTGAAATTGAATATTTAAAAGAAGTTTTTAAACTTAGTGATGGTGAGGCAGATTTCTTGCTTACATGCACAAGAGGAGAAGGACTTATACGTATAGGTCAAGAATCAGCAGTTATTGCAATTCAGCCTACACAAAAAGAATTTGAATTTGTTGAAACAAACGTGGCAAAAATGTTAGCTATGAAAGAACAAAAAGATGCGAGATAAAATATTAAGAAATGGGTGATGAAATGAAAATAAACATAAAACGAATGGCTAAAATAATATTTGTAATGGTGCTAATGTTGGTTATATTTATTCCAATATCAAATGTCCTTGGTGTTACAAGTGCAGATACAGCAGATACAGCTACTTCCGATGCATTTAAAAGTGTTTTGGGATGGATGATGAAAATAGGAACAGGACCACTTACAGCAGCTATAGCAACACTTTTGAATATTGTACTTATCATAGTGTTTATGCTATTATATTTTATATTTTCTCCAATATCGGCAGGACTTGCTTTTCCATTTCCAGATCAGATAATTTTTAATAAAATTGGTTTTTTTGATCCTAATTTTATTAATCCAACAACTGTTGCAGGTTCGCCAGTTCTGATATTACAAGGACTAATAAAAAACTTATATTATACGGGATTTGTTATAGCAGCCGCAGTTTTTGTAGTAGCAGCAATGATCATAGGCATAAAACTTGCGGTATCTACAATTGCATCTGAAAAATCACATTACAAACAAGCATTAGTTACTTGGGTAACAGGAGTATTCTTATTATTTACAACACATTTTATATTACTAGCAATATTTACAGTGAACGAAGAATTTGTAAAAATTTTATCATCTGCTTCTGAAAACATAGTATTTAAATTTCAGTGGACTGAGCAGATACCTCTTATAGGAAACTCTGTAACAAATATCTTAAATGCTATAACTGGTCTCTTGGGAGGCACAGAACCATTAGGTGTAAGAGAAGTAACTGGATATGGTGGATTACTTATAAAATTTGCTTCTGCTGCAATTGGTGGAGATCTTGTAGCAAGCATAATATGTGGAATATTATTAGGTCAAACGGTTGCAATAATTATGATGTACTTAAAAAGATTATTTTATAGTATAATATTAGGAATAATTGCACCTTTAATAATCGCCGCAGATATAATGAAAAAATCATTATAAGATAAGGAGGAGAGAATAGTATGGCAAAATCAGGTGAAGAAAAATCTAAAGGATTATACGATAAATGGCTGAAACATTTTACACTTAATATAATGACACAAAGCTTTCATGCATTCTTACTTATGTTTATAATGAAAATGTTATCTGAGGTAAACGATGCAGCATTGCAAACAGCTACGCAACTTAAATCAAACGATGGAATACTTGCAATATTATCTATTGTAGGTATGATGGCAATAATAAAATTTGAAAAATTAATAAAACAATTATTTGGAATAGAAGATTCATTAAGTGGTAATTTACATGCTTCTGGAGTTGAAGCATTTCAGGGGTTTAAATCTGCAGGTACATTAAGTAGAGAAATAACTCAACCTTTTCAAAAAAGTCGTGAATCTAGAAAGACAATGAATAGACTTGGTACAAATCTTGGATTGACTAGAGATACAACAAATCCAGATGGAACTAAAAAAAGTGGTACATTAGGAAAATATATTAAAGGTGCAGCTGGTGGTGGTGCTGGTGCAGCTGGTGAACCTTCACAAAGAGCACCTTTATCAAGCCAAACGCAAGAAATTTACGATAAGATGAAAGATGCAAAAAAGAACGGGGATATGGACTTATATAGAGCTCATAGAGATCATGCAGTTACTCAAATGAAATCAGAAAAAGCTGGAGCTAATAATACTGGTGGTGGTACTGGTAGTAATACTAGTGGTGGTACTGGTAGTAATACTAGTGGTGGTTCAACACCTAAAATGACGCGTGAGCAGCAAGTACAAGAATATAATGATTCTGTGTTAAAAAATAGAGAAAACTCTAAAAAGAAGTGGTTAAACTCAGCGGGAACATTAGCGTCACTTTCTATGGGGCTTGGCGCAACAGATACAATGGCAAGTGCAATAATAGTAGCTGATACAATAAATGATCCGATTAATGCTGCGAGTAATAGATATGTAGAACATGGAGAAAACATAGTTGCGGGGAAATCTACTGGAGATACTAATAGATATGATGAGAGAACTATGACAAAAGCAATTAAGGATGGGTTTGCTGGTATGACTGCTAATAGTAGAAATTCTGACGGTAAGTTAAATATTCCTAAAATGACACTTAATGCTGCAGTATCCTTTGTGGCAGCGCCAGCTAGTTTAACTCATAGTGTTTTGAAATCTTCAAAAGTAGACAATGTCGACAATATATAATTATATCAAGGGGTGAAATTTATGTTAGATAAAATAAGGACAGGCTTAAATATGTTTTTACTATTTATGTTTGCAGTTGCAGTTGTATACGGTATAATTACAATAATATATAATGCATTTAATGCAGAGAGTATTAATAATGTTAATATTATTAATACTCAAAATATTGATACACATATAACAGAAGACAATTTAGTTATTACTGATTACAGTATATTTTATACACTTGAAAATTGTGTACAAAATGTAATAGCATCATTAAATGAAAATAACACATCAGAAGTATATGATATTTTAATTAATGATCTTAAAAAACAAATCGGTACTGATAAATCAAAGTTAACAAAATATTATAATGATAATTTTAAATTTGAAAGTGTTGCAAATATGGATGTTATCGGATATCAGAATTTCAACAATTTAAAAAAAGTCTATAAAGTTGATGAAAAAAATTATATATGTATAGTAACCAGCATAAACAAATCGAAGTCAACTAAAATTGGAATAAAACTAATTAATAATGAAAATTTTATAGTTTCATATTTAGAGATATAGAGGTGGACAATGATTGATGAAATAAAAGAGAATCCAAAATTAGTCATAATTTTATTAATAACTGGCGTAGTTGCAGTAATAATATTTGCAATTTTTATGTTAGTTTTAGTGTGGTCACCGAAACCAAACACGCGTAATACTGATATAACTAATCAAAATATAAATATGAAACTTGGAAATTATGTTACTAAATATGTAACCGAAAAAGACGTAGTAGAAAAATATTGTAAAAACATTTTAAATACTTTTTCTGGTGGAGATGTAAACCTAATAAATAATATTATGCTACCAGAATATTTAACGTTTAGAGGAATTGATAAATCAGGTTTAAAAGATGCTTTAAAACAAAAAGGTGTGTTAGAAAAAATATTAAAGTTTACAGATTACAAAGTTACATATCATCCAAAGTATGGGAAAATTTTTGAGGTAAATATTGCAACTTATGACAATACATATAACGATAAAATGCTAATTATAGAAAAATCACCAAATGATTATAAAGTATCTTTTGATGGATTCATAGGACAAGATAATAATATAAAAAGTATGACTATAGATGGTTTGAAATTAGATATTAGTGAGATGAAAGAGCTTTCTACAATAACTTCAATAAAATTAACTTTAACAAATGTTTCTGGTCATAATATAATTATAAACAAAGAAAATAATTATGAAAATATATATTTGAAATTAACTACAAATTCAGAAGTTAGAATGAGTTCAACGTGGCTTGCTGGTGAAACTAAGGAGTTAACCAATGGTTATGTTGTTAATTTAAATAGTGAATTTGTTACGACTGGATTAACTAATGGTTTGGGAAAAAGTATAGTTATAAAAAATGTATATGATGCTCTTGCTAAAGAAACAAAAGATATAGAATTTCTAATTAACTAATTCAACATTAATATGTAAAGGCGGTGAGTAATTATAATGGATGATTTTGAATATGACGAAGATGGAGAAATACAAGAACCTCAACAGCAAAGACCGAGCAACTATGAAAGAGCACGTGACACTAAAGACAAGTATGATAATATAAAAGATAAAGTGGATACTGCTAAAACATTTAGAAATAAAATGAGAAATTCGAGTCAAGCAGGTAAAACTGCTGCAAATGAAACAGGCAAAGCTGCTGGGAAAGAAGCGGGTAAAACTGCTGCAAAAGGAGCGGGTAAAACTGCTGCAAAAGGCGCAGGTAAAACTGCTGCAAAAGAAGTGGGTAAAGCTGCCGGAAAAGAAGTAGGAAAAACTGCTGCAAAAGGAGCAGTTGCAGCAAGTGGTGCAGCTACTGCGGGTGTTGGAACTGCTGTTGCTGCTGGGATGGAAGTAGCAGACAGATTAAATAAGTTAAAAAAAGCCGCTACTAAAAAAGCTAATGATAAGATAAAAGAAAATTTTGGAGTTGATGCTACAAAGTCTAAAAGAATATTAAAAATTGCAATAATTTTTTTACCATTTCTTTTGATATTTATGCTTGTTACTGTTGGAGCTGTGTGGTTAGCAAGTGAAGATACATATAATGATTTAGCAGCAATTATACAAAAAAGAGAAAAAAGATACGCCGAAACGGGAAAACTAAGAAAACCTTTACTTTTAATGAATGATACACAAATTAGTGAGATAATAACTAAAGATTATGATAAAACTGCGCCACTTGTGGAAAATAGGGATTTATGTTATGAAACATACTTAAAAGATTCAAATGAAGAATTTGACAACTACATTCCTACAACAGAAACTAATCCAGCAGATAAGTATGCTGTAAAAGGTGAAATAGTAAAATCATATTTAAAAGCAGAAAGAGATAATTTTAATAAAGTAAAATGGAATATTGTAGCCTTATCAGGTACACTTGGTAGTGCAGATACAGTAAAATATGATACTTTAATCATGCCAAATATAGCTAAATACAAATCTTCCCCGCAAGCAACAGTAGATCAGATGAAAAATATGTACGTTGATATGTTATATAAAAATCTTCAAATGTGGGTAATTCCTTATGCATTAAACATAGCAAGTAGGGATAATGATTTTGGAAAAGATGTATTAGATAATATGTGGCATCCTATAACAGTTTCATTATTTCAGTTAGATAGATTGACTAAAATAACGACTACATATTATTATTTACATACAGATGTTAAAATTGATCATTATGTTTACGAATCTGATGGTGAGGGCGGTGGAGATTATGTGTATAGTTACACCAGTTATGAAGTTTCTACAACTGCTACTACTTGGACAAGTACACTAACAAGTCGATATACAGTTACTTTACAAAGAGATGTTAACAATGAATATAAGAGAGCAGCAATAAAAACTGGTCCTACATATGATAGAAATCAGGTGCCATATAGACATGTGCCTAAAGCTACAGATATTCAAGATTTCTATAATATAATAAAAGCTAAATACAAGATTGAACCTATCAGTGAATCTAACCCACCAGTTGAAAAAGTTATTGTGTTAGACTCAGATGGTAAAGAACTAATAACGGAACTTTGGGATGAAGAATTATTAAATGACGGAACTGAAATAAAAGATTATAAAGTTTCATATTATCCTCCTGAAAAGTATGCTACATTAGGAAGAAAAATATCAAGAGTTGAATGGTACCAAGATTATGGATTTGGGACAAATGAAATTTTTCCTGCTAAAACAGAAGCCGAAAAATTATCAACACAAATGAAATATAAGGGAAGCGCTGTTGACGAGGCAGAAATACAAGAATATTCATATGCAGATTTAGATTTCGGTTTTCAACAAATAGAGAAGCATTATAAATGGCTTCAAAGTAGTGCAATCACAGGTAGTGGTAATTTAAGTGGATACTTTATACCAGAAGGTGGATTTTATTGGCCAGTTCAAGCAGTACTTGGACCTGGAAAAGATATTGATAATCTTATTACTAGTCCATTTGGAACTAGAACAGATCCAGTTACTGGACAATCGGGTACATTTCATGGTGGTATAGACATAACTAATGGAGGAATAGGTTTTTTTGTTATGTTAAATGGCAAACATGATCCTAACTTAAGTTATGGACCGGATGTTTTAGCAGCACAAAAAGGTATAGCACATGTCAGACATAATCCAGATGGGTATGGAGATTATGTAATTATCGATCATCAAAATGGTTACTTTACATTATATGGACATTTATTTTCAATAGCTATTACCGAAGGACAAACTGTAACACAAGGTCAAGTAATTGGCAAAATGGGTACAAAAGGACATAGTACAGGAGTTCATTTACATTTTGAAATAATCCAAGCGGGTAGTATAAATGAAATATTTAACAACGATAACAAACGTGATCCAAGACTATTCTTTAACGATGACGGTTCTACTATTTTACCTTCTGGTGAAACTTTAACTGAATTCGGTAAGCAAACTATTGGAGCAATGGTTGCTAAACTTATTTCTATGTCTTCTACTCCTTATATAAAATACAGACAAACTGGTAGACAATTTGCTACAACAATAAGTGGATTAGATGGTTTGACTCAATCTGATTGTAGTGCATTTGTTAATTCAATGTTTAAAACATATTTAAATGTAAATCCAGACGCTAATTCAGAAACTATTTTGGCTAAAGGTCAATCTGGCTATTCTGAAAATGGTTGGCAAGCTCAAGTTGGTGATTATAACGGGGATACATCAGTACTAAGACCGGGTGATATATTATATAGATATGGACATGTTGGGATTTATATCGGTGATGGTAAACAAGTTGATTTGGGTGGACCTGGAGGAATAAATTCAGAAGCAGATCCAAGTTGGTTAGGACCAAGAAACAAAGTTGTATCTAGTACATTTACTAAATATATAAGATATACAAATCCAGATGCAACAGAACCTATTAATGGAGATGTTACAACAGGAGTGGATCCTACAAGTATAGATTTAACTGGAGTACTTAATGACGCAAGAACAATAGAATGTTTTAGAGTACTATTAGCTGGAGAGGCTGGTACTATGGGAAATATATCGAGTGTAAATATTTTAACTGTAGGAAGTCATACTGCTCAAGCTGCAAATACTGCACTATTCACAAGTAAATATAATAATTATACATATGATAATGACTGGGATTCATTAGATTATCAGATGGACAGGGTTGCTGTAGCAACTACTGTTGTTAATAGAACACATGGTGATGCAAGCAAATTGTATAATGTTATGACAGCTCCATATCAGTATGTAGTTGTAGGTTCAAATGCATATCAGTCGAATTTAGCAAAATATAACTCATATACTGCAGAACAAAAAGCTGCAATTGATTCAGCAATTCGTATAGCTATAATGAACTCAAATAACGGTTATTCTATAATTGGAACTTGTGAAAATTATTGGTCTGACTGGGCATTTTATAATAACCATTCTGATAAAACAGGATTATGTGATATATCTGGTAATTTGTTTTTTAGATATAATTAAAAAAAGAGGTGTTTAAATGCATATAAATATAAGAAATATTGTAATATGTATAATTCTAGTTATTTTACTTAATTTGAGTTTTGTTATTGTATTAAATATATCAAAAAATGAATACTTAAAAAAAGTGATTAAAAGTGATAGTCAACAAATGTTAAAAGACGATATTGCATACAACGATATAAATATTGTTTTAAACAAATATTTAGAATCAATTAAAAATAGTGAATATAAAAAAACAAAAGATATGTCATTATTTTATGCAAAAAAAAGTAGTAAAGATTATGATATATTAAAAAACACACTACAATTATCAGATAGTTATATTGTGAGTATAGACAAAGTTTATGTATTAGATGATAAAATATATAAATGTGTATTTAATATAAAAACTAATAATGATACAACAAAAAAATATACAATTTGTTTGAAATTGGATTGGGAAGCAAAATATTTTAGAATATTAGATTTTGTAATTTAGAATAAGAGGTCATATTATGAAAAATAAAATAATTAGAGCAGTTATATATATGGTGATTTGTATAGTTATATATTTGGTTATATATAGCTATACAACACAAATTAACGCCAAAAATAAGAACAACATTTATGAATCTACAGCTATATATCCAAATTATAGAAATGATTATGTAAAAAAATATATTGAAACTCTTAAAACCAATAATTATGAAGCAGGTTTTGATATGCTTGATGATAGTGCAAAAAAAAGTTTCAATAATGATTTAAAACAATATTCTGAACATATCACAAATTTAGCTAGGAAAATGAATAATACAGAGAATGGCTTGATAATAAATTTAATTGATGAGCTTTCTATGAAACAATATAATCTAATAGAGTATGATATAATATCTAAGGACTATGAATACATAATAGGTAATGAAGTATATTTTTCAGAAGAACACAAACTATTTACTGAATTTAAATTAATAGAATATTCACCAAACGTATTTGAAATATATATTAAGTAGTATTAAGAAAGAAGGTATATTAATGGATTTTCAGACTAAAGCATTAAAAATATTTAATAAAATATTTTGGATTATAGTTGTGATAATATTTATAAATGAGGCATATCATTTTTCTGAACCTAAGATAGTGGGAATATTTAAAGATAAAAATATTGTAACAGATTCTGATATAATAAACGAGTTAACAGATTGTACAACAACATATTTTGATTCTATAAATTATAAGCAATATGATAAAGCTAATATGTTAAACGCTTATCTAAACAGGAAAAACAATAGCGAATATGATACTATTTATAATAAGATAAACAATAATTCTGAATATAAAATCATAGTAAAGTATGCATATAAGTTAATGAATGAAACATATAGATGTTACATTTTAGTTCAAGATTTATCTACAAATGATTTGCAATTTATTAGTAATACTGATAAAAAAAGTATGTATGAAATTATAGTTAAATTAGATGTAAAAAAAGTTACGTTTAAAATCTTGCATGATAAATTTAATTAGATTGGGGGACTGAAATGTATATAAGCAAAGTGAAGATATTTGTTATATTTTTAATTATTGTTTCTATATTATACAAGTCAAATATAGAAAACAAAATTAGTAATGATATAAATGGTTTTTCATTAAGAAGACATTTTTATTATAATCAGGAATTACCATCTTTTCCAAATGATTATTCAACTGAAGAATATGCTAAAATGTATTTGCAAAATTTCGTAAATTTATTACAAAATGATATAAATTCAGATATATCAAATTATGTTGAAGAAAATTATTATAAAGACAAAATTTTAAATGATAAAGAAGCGTTTATTAAAAATATGAAAGAAAATATTATAATGGTTAATCCAATAAGTAATTATCAAAACATAGAACATATTACTGAATTTGTTGGCATTGGTGGACATAGAACTCTAGCATATAGTGTTATGGTAATGGAAAAGGGTTTAGATTATCCTAAAGGATTTAATTCACTTAAAGAAAGAAATGATGAGGATAAATCTAAGATGATGGATATACATGTAATAGAATATTCACCATATAACTTCAAAATCATATTTCCAGATAAAACAGTATTATTGGAGGACTTTTAAATGAAAATAAATTTTAATCAATTAGAACAAATAAAAAAAGAAGAACAAGTTTTAGAAATGTACGTTGAAAGTGTTGATGATAGTTTTAATATGATAGGGTATGTAGGAAATAAAATTAAAACTATATTACCGAGAGATGAAGCATCAAGTGTTGTAAATGAAGATGGATTAGTTGATACTAAACATATTATTAACAAGGCAGGTAAAAGAATAGAAATTTGTATTAAAGATATAATAAATGATCAAAACGATACAACATTAGTAATAGCATCTAAAAAAATATTAGAACTTAAGGTTAGAAGATGGATGTATATGCATCTTAAGCCTAATATGAAGTTAAAAGGTGTCGTAAGAGGGCTTACTGAGTATGCAGCGTTCATAGATGTTGGCGGCGGGGTTACTGGTATGTTAAAAATGTCTGATATATCAGATATTGTTGTAAATCATGCATCAGATATACTTAAACTAGGTCAGAGGATAGAAGTTACTGTTAAAAGATTTGATAGAGATACTGGCAAGATAGATTTAACATACAAAGAAAATTTTGGTACATTCGAAGATAATATCAAAAACATAAAAGACGGTGACATTGTAGAGGGTATAGTTAGAACTAGAACTAGGACAGGTATATTTGTAGAACTTAAACCTAATTTATCTGGTATTGCTGATCATGTTAGCGGTATAGAATACGGACAAAAGGTATTAGTAAGCATAAAAAAAATTAATATAGATAAAAAGAAAATAAAACTTGTTATAATAGGATAGAATTATGAATAAAAATATATTTAATAAATTTAAACAAATTATGAGCAAATATGATA
>Ga0209123_1003851_pt1 | contig 10803 bp, 11 predicted proteins | sample BarGraIncu00431A_FD_184500 | JGI IMG/M metagenome (GOLD analysis project Ga0209123, IMG submission 184500) | Arctic peat soil microbial communities from Barrow, Alaska, USA - Barrow Graham LP Incubations 004-31A (SPAdes) (version 2) | ecosystem: Environmental > Terrestrial > Soil > Wetlands >...
CATATTTTTACTAAATAACTTATCATATATAAATTATAAGTAATAATATATTTATTGTCAACATTTAAGAATATTTAAGAAATTAACATCACATTTAAAATAAATAGTAGTTTAAGTCCTCATATATAACTTTAATTACTACACCTAGTGGAACTGCTAGTATCATGCCTAAAATTCCACCAACTTCTCCACCTATCATTAATAATAATATTACTGTCAAGGGATGCATACTTATACTTTCTCCAATTATTTTTGGTGACAATATACTTCCTTCAATTTGTTGAAGTGCAAGTAGCCATACTGTTGTATATAAAGCTGTTTTTGGTGATTCCAGTAATGCAATTAAAATTATTGGGATTACCCCAAAAATAGGACCAAAATAAGGAATTATGTTGAAAATTCCGTTTATTAAAGATAGTATCAAAGGAAAATCAACTTTCATAAACACTAAGATTAAAAAGGTAGCAATAGTTATAATCCCACACAAAATAAGCTGACTTATAATATATCTACCTAATACCTTATCAATATCATCTATAATTTTTTTTATTATATTTCTACTCTCAGGTGGAAAAATTATTAAGGATTTATTTATCATGTTTTCACTATCGCATAGAAAATAATATATTATTAAAGGTGAAACCATGTAGGTTATTATATTCTGCCCAAGTCCCATGATAAAATCAAGTAACTTGTTGAATATCAAAATGATTTGTGTATTAGATTTATAATATATGGTATTAATAATACTACTCATTATTTTGTTCGTACTTAATACTTTTATTTTTGTTTTTGCATTAACTAAATAACTACCCAAATCGTTTATTGCTTTGTTTATGGACACACTTTCTCTAAATATTGATGGTATCACAACTACAAGTGTTAATAATATTAAACATAATAAACCAACAATTATTAAAGCAGATGCTGCTTTTTTATTTAATCCTCTTCTAATTAAAACCATATATAATGGTTTTAAAATATACGCTATAATAAATGATATAACTATTAAATTTATTAATTGCTTAATAATTGGTATTTTTATAGCTATAAAAATTATGATTACTAATATAACAATAATTAAAGCGCAGACAATTAGCTTCTTTTTATTATTTTTTTTCATTTGCTATCCCCTCTGAAAAGAAGTTATGAGGCATGCTTTTAAAACAATATTGATCACGGGTGGGAATATAAAGAAGATTTTCTTCACCAAGTATTAATTCATTTATTAATATTATTCTTTTCCCACGAAGTAAATTCGTAATAAATCCAGATGACACTATAACCCCTTTTATTACAAAAGTATTACCTGTAAAAGTGATATCCTCAACTATACCAAATACATTTTTGCAAACATCTATTACATCCATGCTAATAAAACTATGTAAGCATAGATATGTACTTTTTTCTACTCTTTTAACTACCATATATTTATTAAAATATATGATGTCTTCTTTTAGTACAATCAGATTTCTTTGAAAAAAATTATATGGAGATATTACAAATCCTATTACTTTACCTTTATTAAAATCTATTAATAAGTCTTTAATAAAACCAATTTTCTTACCCTCCACGCTCACAACATCCATAAATATAAAATCTTTACTTTTAAACATATTATCTCCTATATTGAAAGAATTAAATTATTTCTTTGTTATACTTATGTTTTCCCGTTAGTATAAAAAATATTACATTAAATAAAGATAAATGATGAAAGTAATATTCATACTTATAAAGGATAAATTTAAATTGGAGTTCTATTATATTCTATAAATTGTCATTAATACAGTTGCTTATATATGCTTTAAATAGTATAGTTATTTAGTAATTTCGAATTTTTACTAATTCTTTAAGTTTATCTATTTTTTAGAAAAGAGGTTATATTTGATAATGCAAAAATCGATTATAGGCATATTATTAATTTGTGGGTTATTTCTATCTGGCTGTAGTAATTCTGATCATAGCTCTATATCTAATATTAAAACTAAAGATAAAATTAATACTGTAAAGGTGAAACCTATTGATTTAGTTCAAAAAAGGGTTGATTCTATGAGTTTAGATGAAAAAATAGGTCAGTTAGTAATTGTTGGAATGGATGGTTATACAATAAACAATAATATAACTAATTTAATTAAACAGCATAAAGTTTCTGGAGTTATCTTATTTCGCAAAAATGTAGAAAATTCTAATCAACTACTTAGCTTAATTAATTCAATTAAAACTAATAATTCTTTAAATAAAGATCCTCTGTTTGTCTCTGTTGATGAGGAGGGCGGAAGGGTATCAAGAATGCCTTACGAAATAAAAAAACTTCCCTCAAATCAAATAATAGGCAATAAGAATAATCCCGACTTAAGTTACAACATTGGAAAAATTATTGGAAAGGAACTTAAAACTTATGGGTTTAACATGGATTTTGCTCCAGTACTTGATATAAATAGTAACCCTAATAATCCAATAATAGGAGATAGATCCTTTGGTAATAATACAAAAATCGTGAGCAAACTAGGCATTAAAACCATGAAAGGTATGACGTATAACAATGTAATTCCTGTTGTAAAACACTTTCCTGGTCATGGCGATACTTCAGTTGATTCCCATGTAGGTCTTCCAGTTGTAAGTAAAAATTTAAAATCCCTTAATAGCTTTGAACTATTACCTTTTAAAGAAGCTATAAAAAACAATGTTGATGCTATTATGGTAGCACACATTTTACTAAATAAAATAGACCCTACATATCCTGCCAGCATGTCAAAATTTGTTATAACAGATATATTAAGAAAAAAGCTAAAATTTAACGGAGTGGTGATTACTGATGATATGACCATGGCAGCCATAATAAAATATAATGATATTGGAGCTGCAGCTATTAGGTCCTTTAATGCTGGTAGCGACATTATTTTAGTATGCCATGAATATAATAATGAACTAAAAGTAATTAATTCACTGAAAACCGCAGTCCAAACTAAAAAAATATCAGAAAAAAAGCTGAATGAGAGTGTGTACCGGATATTAAAACTAAAAGAAAAATATAAACTGAATAATGATACGCAAAGCGATATAAATAGCAATCAAATTAATGAAATTAATGATAAAGTAGAATCTCTAATAAATAATTAAATAAAAATGGAACTACATTGACTACTTAATCAATGTAGTTCCATTTTTATTTAAGTTTATGCTACCATAGTTTAAGATTTTTTGACTCTCTATAATTATTTATTGCATTATGTATAGTTTGCTCTGCAAGTACGGAGCAATGCACTTTTACAACTGGTAGTCCCTCTAAAGCTTCAATAACCGACTTGTTGGTTAACTTCCAAGCCTCTTCTAAGGTTTTTCCTTTTATAAGTTCTGTAGCAATGCTGGATGATGCTATGGCAGAACCGCAACCAAATGCTTTAAATTTAACACTATTTATTATATTGTCCTCTACCTTAATATAGATTTTCATTATATCTCCACAATTAGGATCTCCTGCTTCTCCAATACCATTAGCATCACCTAATACACCCATATTTCTTGGACTATAAAAATGCTCCATAACCTTATCACTATATTCCATGATTTCACTCCTTTTCTTTCATAAAAACTGTTGATAATTGTATCCGGAAAGTTACTTTATAATATTAACTATTATTTCTTGCAATTAGCAGAGGGATATCTAGTTTCTTAACTAGACATCCCTCTGCTATAAACACTCACTAAAGTAGCTTCATTTTTAATGTTTTATATGATTTTCTCTATTATTCCTCCACCAACTACTAAGTTTTCTAAATAGAAAACTACTGATTGGCCTTTGGTTATAGCTCTTTGTTTCTCATCAAAAATAACCTTTACTCTATCATTTTCCATAGGAATTAAAGTGGCTGATTGTGGTTTTGCCGAGTATCTAATTTTAGCTGTAATTTTTAAGTTTGATGTTAATGAATCAAAGAGAATAAAATTCAAATCTTTAGCTATGAGTCCAATTTTAAAGATATCCTCTTCATCACCTACTATTACTTGATTAGTTAAAGGATTAATATCATTAACAAATACAGGTTTTCCAAGAGCAATTCCTAGTCCTTTTCTCTGTCCAATAGTGTAGTATACTATTCCTTTGTGTGTTCCCAAAACTTTTCCTTGCTTATCAACAAAGTTTCCTTGCTTTATCTCTCGACCACTATATTTTTTAATATAATTTCCGTGGTCATTATCAGGTATAAAACAAATTTCTTGACTATCTCTTTTTTTAAAAACCTCAAGCCCTATTTTTTCTGCAATTTTTCGTATTTCCGGCTTAGTGTATTCTCCACAAGGCATTAGAGTGTGGCTTAATTGCTCTTGCGTTAAACTATATAAAGCATAAGTTTGATCTTTTTTATTATCCTCTGAATTTTCAAGCACATATCGATCACCTTGTTTTTCGATTTTAGCGTAATGTCCTGTAGCTATATAATCAGCACCAAGTGCCCTAGCTTTTCTTAGAAATTCATCAAATTTAATAGTCCTATTACATACAATGCAAGGGTTAGGAGTTCTACCTTCCATATATTCATCAATAAAATTATCAATAACATTCTTTTTAAAAACATCCTTAAAATTCATAACATAAAATGGTATATCTAATACATCTGCGACACGTCTTGCATCATTTGCAGCTGAAATAGAACAACAGCCACCTTCATTTTCTTCATAATCAGGATTATCTGGTGAGAGCTTCATCATAATTCCTATAACTTCATAACCTTGCTTTTGCAAAAGATACGCAGCTACAGAACTATCTACTCCTCCACTCATTCCAATAACTACTTTTTTCTTCATTTAATTATCACCTATTCTTCGTTTATTTCACCATGACCATCGTGTCCTTTGTATTCAAATTCTTCAAGCCCAGCTTTTTTTCTATAATCATTAATTGCCATATGAATTGCTTCTTCAGCTAGTACCGAGCAATGCATTTTTATTGCTGGAAGTCCATCAAGGGCTTCAGCTACAGCTTTATTTGTTAATGTCCATGCATCATCTATTGATTTACCTTTAATAAGTTCTGTTGCCATACTTGATGATGCTATAGCCGAACCACACCCAAAAGTTTTAAACTTTGCATCTACCACTATATTATCTTCAACTTTCAAATAAACTTTCATTATATCTCCGCATTTAGCGTTACCTACTTCACCAACACCACTAGCATTTTTAATTTCTCCTACATTTCTTGGATTAGTAAAATGTTCCATAACTTTTGCACTGTAATCCATATTATTTTTCCCCCTTCTTTAAGTAGTCATCATATAATGGTGACATATCTCTTAATCTTTTAATAACCTTTGGAACTGTTTCTAATACGAAATCTACTTCTTCCTCAGTGGTAGCATCACCTATTGTTAATCTTAGTGATCCATGAGCTATCTCATGAATAAGACCTATTGCAAGTAATACATGGGATGGATCTAAAGAACCTGATGTACAAGCACTTCCACTTGATGCTGCAATACCTTTTGCATCCAGCATTAACAATATAGATTCACCTTCAACAAACCTAAAGCAAATATTAGAATTACCAGGGAGTCTTTTTTCTCCTATTGGCCCATTAAGCCTTGTGTAAGGTACTTTTAATAATCCATTCATAAGTTTATCTCTTAAATAAACTAATTTTTTATTATTCTCCTCCATGTTTGTAACAGCTAGTTCAATAGCTTTACCAATTCCAACTACACTAGCTACATTTTCAGTACCAGCTCTTCTACCTCTTTCTTGACCACCACCATGTATTAAATTTTCTATTTTAATACCTTTTCTTATATATAGAGCTCCTATGCCTTTTGGTCCATAAAATTTATGACCAGCCATTGATAATAAATCTATATTCATTTCTTTTACATCAACTGGTATATGCCCTACAGCTTGAACTGCATCTGTATGGAAAAGTATTTTTTTGCTTCTACATAATGCTCCTATTTCTTTTATAGGTTCTATTGTTCCAATCTCATTATTAGCAAACATTACTGATACTAAAATAGTTTTATCTGTAATTGCATTCTCTAGATCTTTAATATTAATAAATCCATATTCATCTACTGGTAAATATGTAATATCAAATCCATTTTTTGCTAAATATTCACAAGTATGAAGTACTGCATGATGTTCAATAACTGTAGTTATTATATGGTTTCCTTTTTTCTTATAAGCAGATGCAATACCCTTTATAGCCCAATTATCTGCTTCTGAACCACCACTTGTAAAAAATATTTCACTTGAGTCAGCATTTATTGCCTTTGCTACCTTGTCACGTCCAATATCTATTGCCTTTTTAGTTTCTCTTGCTAAGGTATAGATAGAAGAAGGATTACCAAAGTATGTTGTAAAATAAGGCATCATTTCTTCCATTACTTCTGGTTTAACATATGTTGTTGCAGCATGGTCCATATAAATTGATTTATTCATTATCTTTCACTCCTTTAATTAGTGTCATTTCATTATAATCCGATACAATATCTTTTAAATTTATTGAAGTAGTAACACTATCTATACTATTTTTTATTTTCTTCCATAATGGCCGAGTTGCACAACAATCAATATTGGTGCATTCTTCGTCATGTAGACATGTTGAAATTTCTATTGGTCCCTCAAGTACATTTATAATATCATAAATAGTTATTTCTGCAGGTGGTCTATTGAGTAAATATCCACCCTGAGATCCCCTTACACTTTTAATAAGCTTAGCCTTTCGAAGCGATGAAAATAATTGTTCTAAATAATATTCAGATATACTTTGTCTTTCAGATATACTTTTTATAGATACAGGTTGTTCTCCATAATTTATCGCTAAATCTACCATGGCTTTAACTCCATATCTTCCCTTCGTAGATAATTTCATATAATCACTCCTTTTAATCATCACCTGCACAGCTATTCATTAACGCCTTAGGTGTCATTAATCATCACCTAAGGTGTTATTTATCATTGCAGGTGATGAATTATTAACGACTTCATAATGAAACTTACACTCCTCTAAAGTTTTCACTCCACTTAATTATGTAATCACTATTTATGCCATAGGATTCTTTACTTGTGATATAAAGTTAAAGTAGAGTATTTTACTATACTTTCTAAATTCATAATATCAAACCCTAGTATTCTTGTCAACTATAATTTTTTCGAATTTCTTTTATTTCCTTTATCAATTACCTATATTGTCTTATTATTCTTTGATAATCACCCTATATGTCCATAATCCTCCATATTATATATTCAATAAATCCTTAAAATTCACCTGAAAACTATCTGAAAACTAAATTCATATTCTTCCTTGAAGTATTCAATTATATATAGTATAATTTAACAAGCACTTTAGAGGATGATCACCCAAGTAAGTACAACACTTATGTCGGGTTTTTTATATTTTTATAGGAGGTATTAAAAATGAAAAATGAAATTGTGAAACCATCGATTTTACCTGGTTTTATGGAGTTATTACCCTTAGATCAGATTCAGTTCAATAAATTAGCAGATACAATAAGGAACACTTATGAAAGTTTTGGATTTATGCCAATAGATACACCAGTAATTGAGAAATCAGAGATTTTACTTGCAAAAGGTGGTGGAGAAACCGAAAAACAAATCTATAGATTCTCAAAAGGTAGTAATGATTTATCTCTTAGATTTGATTTAACCGTTCCACTAGCAAGATATGTGGCTCAAAATTCTAATTCTTTAACTTTTCCTTTTAGAAGATATCAAATTGGAAAAGTATATAGAGGAGAGAGAAATCAAAAAGGTCGTTTTCGCGAATTTTATCAATGCGATATTGATATTATCGGAAGCAACAATTTAAGCATTTTGAATGATGCTGAAATTCCTAGTATCATTTACTCAATATTTAATAATCTCGGTTTTAAAGATTTCACCATAAAAGTAAATAACAGAAAAATTCTAAATGGTTTTTTTGAATCTTTAGGGATTGAAGATAAATCAGGCGTCTTAAGAATTATTGACAAAATAGATAAAATTGGAGTTGCTATAGCCGCTCAGGAACTATTATCTAGTGGATTAACTAAGGGAGTCATAGATAAAATTATTGAATTTATTAATGCTCGTGGTAGCAATGAGGATATTTTATTATTTTTAAAGAATTTAGATATTTCTAATTCTAACTTCCAAGATGGAGTATCTGAACTATCAACAGTTTCAAAATACGTGAAATTGTTCGGAGTACCAGATGACAATTTTAAAATTGATTTAAAAATATCAAGAGGCCTTGATTATTACACAGGCACGGTTTATGAAACATTCTTAAATGAATATCCATCTATTGGTTCTGTATGCTCAGGTGGACGTTATGATAATTTAGCAGAATATTATACAAAACAAAAATTACCGGGAGTTGGAATTTCTATTGGTTTAACTCGCTTATTCTATCAATTAAATGAAGTTGGATTTTTTAAAAGTAGCACTACCACTGGCATCACAAAAGTGCTCGTGATACCACTTGATAATGATATTGATTATGCAATTTCCTTTGCAACATTCTTAAGAAATAAGGGAATAGTTACAGAAATTTACCTTGAGGATACTAAAATAGTAAAGAAACTTGGTTATGCAAATAAATTAGGAATTCCTTATACAATTTTAATAGGTGATGAAGAAATGCAAAACAAAACTGTTACCGTTAAAAATATGGTCACTGGCCTTCAACAAACTGCTAATTTTGATGAAGCTTATAAAATGGTTAATATTTAAAACATAATTCATGTTTTTGTATCACCTTTTCCTCGTAACATAATACTATATACTGTAAATTATTTTACGAGGAGGAGTATCATGTCATTTAAAAATAATAGTCCAAGCTACGCAGATTTGATACTTGGCATAAACAAAAAGGTACCTCTTATATCCGGGAAAATGGTTACTGCAATTAACTTTGATAATGCAGCAACTACACCACCATTTAAATCTGTTATGGAAGATATTATTGATTTTGCACCATGGTATTCCTCCATTCATCGTGGTGAAGGATATAAGTCTCAATTGACCACTAAATTATATGATGATTCTAGAAATATTGTAAGAAACTTTGTTAATGCTGATTCGAGTAACACAGTAATCTATGTTAAGAACACCACAGAAGCCATTAATAAACTATCTAATTTGTTACATGATCCTTATAAAAAGAATGTAATATTAACTACAGATATGGAACATCATTCAAATGACCTACCCTATAGAGATAAGTTTATTGTAGAATATATATCTGTAGATACAAATGGCAGATTGTCCTTAGATGATTTAGAGTCTAAGTTAATCAAGTACAATGATTATGTAAGATTAGTTACAATTACAGGTGCTTCAAATGTAACTGGCTATAAAAATCCTATATATGATATAGCTAAACTAGTTCATAGATTTAATTGTAAATTATTAATTGATGGAGCACAATTAATTCCTCATGCTCCTTTTATAATGAATAGCAAAAATACAGAATATAATATAGATTTTCTGGTTTTCTCTGCTCATAAAATGTATGCACCTTTTGGGACTGGAGTATTAATAGGCCCTAAAAATGTTTTAGATAATTGTGACCCTGATTTAGTTGGTGGTGGAACAGTTGATATTGTTACTCATGATTTTATAAAATGGAATGAATCTCCAGAAAGGCATGAAGCAGGCTCCCCAAATGTTATAGGATCAATAGCTTTGGCCTCGGCTATTGGGACATTAAATAAAATTGGTATGGCTAACGTGGAGTGTATTGAAAAGAAATTAACCTCCTATGCCATCTCTAAAATAAAGAGTATACCAAATATTGAAATATACTCTGATACTTCTAAGTGCGTCGACAAAGTTAGCATAATTCCATTTAATATTTGTGGTATGCATCATGCACTGGTTGCAAAAATACTTTCTTACGAATGGGGTATTTCTGTAAGAAGTGGTTGTTTTTGTGCCCAGCCCTATATGGTTAAGCTGCTAGATATTTCTAATGAGTTTCTAATTAAGCGTTTAAAAAATCCTGAGTTATATCATCCTGGAATGGTTAGAATTAGTTTTGGCCTATATAACACATACGAAGAAATTGATATATTAGCTTATGCCTTAGAAAAAATTTCTTCTAAAAGAGATTATTATATCATTAAATACGAAAACATGAAAAAAACTCTTTTTGACTTTTGATATTATTTTTTCTGAGCAAAAAAATAGTACACTAACCTCTGTGTACTATTTTAATAATATAAAGCTTTTCTATTTTATATAAGTTTTAATAATTTCTCCATAATACAAAGTATGATAATCTCCATTTTCATAAGAACTTTTTACTATATCTTTTAAAAGTAGCTTAGGATCCATTTCTTGTTTATATACTATTTTACATTCATAAAAAAGATCACACTCTGCAATTATTGGAGTATCTACTGTTTTGCTCTTCTCAAGTGTTAAATTACACTCCTTAAATTTATTAATATCTCTTCCAGATTTACTTCCACACACCACTAATTCACTCTTTAATTTTTTACTTAAGGGGATGCTAACTGTAAAATTATCAGAACCTTCTAGAAAATCAATCGTATACCTTGATTTTCTTACCATTACAGTAAATATAGGTCTATTCCAAACATATCCTACATTTCCCCACCCTATAGTCATTGTATTAATTTTCTCGCCAGATTTCACTGTTAAAAATGCACCTTGCGTATGCAAATATTTCATACCTCTTTCTAAATTATCAGTAAAGTTAATTTTCATTTATAAAACCTCCTTATAATTTTATGTAGAACATATTACCCCAGTTTATTTAATGAATTTATAAAAATAATATTATTA
>Ga0209123_1003852_pt1 | contig 10802 bp, 7 predicted proteins | sample BarGraIncu00431A_FD_184500 | JGI IMG/M metagenome (GOLD analysis project Ga0209123, IMG submission 184500) | Arctic peat soil microbial communities from Barrow, Alaska, USA - Barrow Graham LP Incubations 004-31A (SPAdes) (version 2) | ecosystem: Environmental > Terrestrial > Soil > Wetlands >...
TAACTCTTACTTTAACATTATCAGTAGATAATTTTTCAAGTGATTGTCTTACAGCCTCTACAGATCCCTGAACGTCAGCTTTAACAATTACGTCAAGTTCTTTAACAGATCCTTCTTGTATTTGACTATATAAATTTTCCATAGAAACTCTATTACTAGCTTGAAAATGTTCTTCTCTTAAATTTGTTTTCCTAGTTTCAGCCATATTTCTTGCAGTTTTCTCATCTTTAATTACATTAAATCTATCTCCAGCTGCTGGTACATCTGATAATCCAAGTATTTCTACTGGTATAGATGGTCCCGCTGTCTTTATTTTTTTACCCTTATCATCAAACATTGCTCTTATTCTTCCGTAAGTTGATCCAACTATTATAGAATCACCAGTATGGAGTGTACCATTTTGTATTAATAAAGTGGCAAGTGGTCCACGACCCTTATCAAGTTTTGCTTCTATTACAGTTCCTTTTGCACTTCTTTTAGGATTTGCTTTTAGCTCTAACATTTCTGCGGTAATTAATATCATTTCAAGTAAAGTATCAATACCTTCCTTAGTATGAGCTGATACTGGAACACAAATTGTGTCTCCACCCCAATCCTCTGCTACAAGTCCATGTTCTGTTAGTTCTTGCTTAACTTTATCTACATTAGCTCCCGGTCTATCTATCTTGTTTATTGCAACTATCATTGGTACACTAGCAGCCTTACAATGATTTATAGCCTCAACCGTTTGTGGCATAATACCATCATCAGCCGCAACTACTAATATAACTATATCTGTTATTTGAGCACCACGCGCTCTCATTGCTGTAAAAGCTTCATGACCTGGAGTATCTAAAAATGTTATTTTTTCTCCATTAATATTAACAGTATACGCACCTATATGTTGAGTTATTCCGCCAGCTTCTGTTTCTGTAACCTTAGACTTTCTAATACAATCAAGTAGTGAAGTTTTGCCGTGATCAACATGACCCATAACTGTAACAACTGCTGGTTTTTTATCTGTACCTACTTCATCATTTTCCTCAATATCTTCATCCTCAGCAATTTTTCCTTCCTGCGCATCTTTGAGTACTGCAAGTGCACCATATTTTTCTATTACTTTTTCAGCTGTTGCAAAATCTATTACTTGATTCATTCCAGCCATAACACCTATGAAAATAAGTTGTTTTATTACTTCAACATAAGGCCTTTTTAACGTATCAGCTAAATCTTTTACAGTAAGAGTACTTTCGATTACTACAACTTCGTCATCAATTGGTTCAACAGTATTGTTTCCACTTCCTAATTCATCTCTACCTTTTCTGCCTCTTTTTCTAATGACAACTTTATTAGCATCTTCATTAGCTAAGTTTTCGTAGTGTTCTACAGTTTCATTCTTATTATCCTTAAGTCCTGAATTTTCGTCACTATAAAGTTCCTTTATTAATTCAGCATCCTCTTCCTCAATCACACTCATATGATTTTTGGCCTTTATACTAAACTCTTCAAATAGTACATTAATTAATTCTTTACTTGACACTTCTAACTCTTTCGCTAATTCATATATTCTGACTTTTGCCAAATCATTCACCCCCGAAATTTAATTTATTCATTATTTTCATTCCATAAGCTTAATAGCTTATTCGTCATTTTCTTATCATTTACGCATAAAACATTAATTTCTGGTCTACCTAAACATCTACCTAAAGTTTCATTTGATACACCTTCAATAAGTGGTATAACATTTTTAATAGATAGTCTTTTAAATTTATCTTTAGTATTTTCAGCACTTTCTTCCGACAAAATTATAAGAGTTCCTCTCCCATGTGATAGTGCATCCTCACACTGATTGTAACCTTCTATAAGTTTGCCTGCCTTTTTAGTTAAACCTAAAAATTGAAAAAATTTATTATTCATGATTTATCTCATCCTCATAATTTATCTTATCTTTTAGTTTCGCATAAATTTCTTCGCTTATTTTTCCACCTAAATTTCGCTCTAATCTTTTTGTTTTATAAGATTTTTCAAAGCATTCTATGCTTTTGCAAACATATGCACCTCTACCTGGTTTTTTTCCTGTTAAATCTATAGAGATTTCGCCTTCTTTACTATGGACTATGCGCAATAATTCTTTCTTAGGTTTCATTTCCATGCACCCTGTACACATGCGCTGAGGTATTTTTTTAACTTTCATAAAGCTATCACCTACTCCTGCGTAATGTTTTCAATTACTTGATCTTGCGCTAATTGATCTTCAGTCGATTGATCTTTAACTATTGGATTATCAATTACTTCACTTTCAGAAATTTCATTTACATCCGTTTCATTTACATCCATGTTGTATTGAGCTTGTGTTCTACTTTTTATATCTATTTTCCAACCAGTCAACCTTGCAGCTAGTCTGACATTTTGACCTTCTTTTCCAATAGCTAAAGATAATTGATTATCTTCCACTATGACCTTTGCAGATTTCGAAGCTTCCTCAACTACTACATTTAATACTTTTGCAGGACTTAGAGCATTAGAAATATATTCTTCCGCTTTCTTGCTCCATTTAATAATATCAATTTTCTCATTTCTTAATTCATTAACTATACTTTGAACTCTAGCGCCTTTAGGTCCAACACAAGCTCCCATAGCATCAACATTTTCATCGTTTGAATATACTGCTATTTTAGTTCTTGATCCAGCTTCTCTTGAAATACTTTTAATCTCAACAACTCCACCAAAAACCTCTGGTACTTCTAATTCAAATAATCTTTTCACAAGACCTGGATGAGTTCTTGATACTCCTATTTGAGCACCTTTAGTAGTGTTTTTAACTTCAACAATGTATAATTTCAATTTTTCATTAAAATTATATTCTTCACCTGGCATCTGTTCATTAGCTCCAAGTACTGCTTCAATTTTACCTAAATCTATAAATACATTGCCTCTGTCTTTTCTTATGACACTTCCTGTAATAATATCAAATTCTTTGGTTATAAATTCATTGTATATTATATTTCTTTCGGCCTCTTTAATTCTTTGAATAACTACTTGCTTTGCAGATTGCGCAGCTATTCTTCCAAATTTTCTTGGAGTAACTTCAATATCAACAATATCATCTATTTGATATTTAGGGCTATATTCTTTAGCTTCTTCGAGTGTTATTTCAGTAACATCCTCAACAACTTCTTCTACAACTGTCTTTTGACCATAAACATGTATTTCTCCTGTTTCTCTGTTCATTGTTACTTTTACATTTTGGCTAGTGTTTGATAGCGTAGCAAAGTTTTTCTTATATGCTGCAACTAACGCGTCTTCTATAGTTTCAAAAAGTAAATCTTCACTAATTCCCTTTTGATCTACAATTTCTCTCAATGCTTCAATAAATTCTTGATTCATTTTTACAACTTCCTCCTTACAGCACTGGTTTTAAACTTATAATGGAAATATTTTCTTTTGGAATAATTATATTGTTCCCATCATTTTGAATTTCTATTTGTACATCAGAAAATCCTACTAAATCGCCCTCAAGTTTTTTAGTTCCCTCAAATAGACTCTTTAAATTAACTAGTACATTCTGACCTATGTATTTTTTTAGATGATTATCATCATATAAAATCCTCTCAATTCCTGGTGAGGATACTTCTAAACAGTAACTATCTGTTATTGGGTCTTCAACATCTAATATCTCACTTATGCCTCTGCTTGTTTTTTCGCAGTCTTCTAAAGATATTCCATTTGAATTATCTATATAAATTCTCAAATAATTTTCTCCTGCTTCTTTTACATACTCCAAATGATATAATTCACAATTGTTTTTTTCAACTATTGGCTGAGCTATTTTTCTAAGCTTTTGCAACAAGGTATCATTTTTCATTCTAACACCCTCCTTTTATTAGTATTTTATACTATTATTAACATATTTAATCATAATATTATAATTAAAACGCAACCATGAGTTGCGTTTCAATAAATAGAGAGTAGGCGGGCCTACTCTCTTGCAATAAAATAACTAGCGATAACTAATATCTATTATTCTATCATATAAAATCTGCTATTTCAAGGGTTAATTGCATTTCCCTAAAAAAACGATAGCTGATTTGTATCAGGAAGATCCTTTAAACACCCATGATTATTTAATGATTCAATAACTGTTTTAGATACTTTGGAGCGTGTTCTCAAATCTTCTTTTGATATAAACTCTCCATTTACTCTTTCTAGTACTATACTTTTAGCTGCATTTTCGCCTACCCCTTCAAGTGCATTTAAAGGAGGTCTTAGTGAATCTTCTTCAATTGTAAATTTAACTGCCTCTGATTTATATAGATTAACATTTAATAATTTAATTCCTCTTTTATACATTTCGAAAGATAATTCGAGAGCCGTAAGAAGTCCTTTTTCTTTAAGGCCTATATCCTTACCTAAAGCTTCGAGTTCATCTATTTTAACTTTTATAGCACTTTCGCCTTTTACTATCAAATTTGCATCAAAATCATCTGCTCTTATAGTAAAGAATGTAGCATAATACTCTTTTGGGTAATAAACCTTATAATATGCTATTCTAATAGCCATCATTACATATGCTACTGCATGACCCTTAGGAAACATATACTTTATTTTTTTACACGAACCTATATACCAATCCGGAACGTCATGCTCTTTCATTATTTTCTCATGTTCTTCTGAAAGTCCCTTACCTTTTCTTACTTTCTCCATAATAGTAAATGCAGTTTTCGGTGGTAAATCTTTCTGTAGTAAATAAACCATTATATCATCTCTTGTAGAAATACAATCTTTAAGAGTTGTAAATCCTTCTTTAATATAATATTGCGCATTATTAATCCATACGTCAGTACCATGAGATAATCCTGAGATTCTTACTAAATCAGAAAAAGACTTAGGTTGTGTGTCTAAAAGCATTTGTCTTACGAATTTTGTACCAAATTCTGGTACTCCATAACTTCCCACTTCACAACCCAATTCCTGAGCTGTAAGTCCAAGTGCCTTAGGTGACGTAAATAGGCTTATGACATTATCATCAGATAATGGGATAGTTAAAGGGTCAAGCCCTGTTAAATCTTGAAGCATTTTAAGCATTGTAGGATCATCATGGCCAAGAATATCAAGTTTAAGTAACCTACCACTTATGGAATGGTAATCAAAATGAGTTGTTATAATATCTGATGTTGGATCATCCGCTGGATGTTGCACAGGGCAAAAATTATATATCTCATTGTCACTAGGAACAACCATTATTCCACCTGGATGTTGCCCAGAAGTCCTCTTGACGCCAGTACACCCTTGTACAAGCCTCTCTATTTCGGCTTGAGGTACCATAATATCTTTTTCTCCTAAGTATTTTTTTACATAACCATAAGCAGTTTTCTCAGCTATGGTTCCAATCGTTCCCGCCTTGAAAGTATGGCCCTTACCAAACAGAACCTCTGTATACCTATGTATGTCTGCTTGATTATCTCCTGAAAAGTTCAAATCTATATCTGGTTCTTTATCTCCTTCAAATCCTAAAAATGTTTCAAATGGAATATCAAAACCATCTTTTTTATATAAGGTTCCACAATCAGGACATTCTTTATCAGGTAAATCAGCACCCGAACCAATAGATCCATCTAAAATAAATTCGCTCTTTTTGCAATTTGGACATATATAATGTGGTGGTAGTCCATTTACTTCTGTTATATTAGACATATTAGCTGCAAATGAGGATCCAACTGACCCTCTCGAGCCTACTAAATATCCATCTGCAAGTGATTTTGCTACTAATTTTTCAGCTATTAAGTAAAGTACTGCATATCCATGGCCTATAATAGAATTTAATTCCTTATCCAATCTTTTCTGAACTATCTCTGGTAGTGGGTCTCCATATATTGAATGAACCTTATCTGATGTCATTTTCCGAATGTCTTCTTCAGCACCGGGTATTGTCGGTGTGAATGTTCCATCTGGTATAGGTTTTACAAATTCTATCATATCAGCAATTTTATTTGGATTATAAATTACTACTTCTTTGCATTTTTTTTCTCCCAAATATGAAAACTCACTTAACATCTCATTTGTAGTTTTTAAATATAATGGTGGTTGATCATCCGCATCTGAAAACCCCTTACCTGCCATTAATATTTTTCTAAAAACCTCATCTGAAGGTTCTAAAAAATGTACATCACCTGTAGCAACTACCATCATATTATTTTTATCACCAATAGTACATATTCTTCTATTAATATCCATTAATTCACTTTCGTCTTTTACTATTCCATTCTTAATCATAAATTTATTATTTAATAGAGGTTGTATTTCTAAATAGTCATAAAATTCTACTATTTTATTGATTTCTTCGTCAGCTTTTCCTTGAAGCACCACCTTATATACTTGTCCAGCTTCACATGCTGATCCAACTATAAGACCCTCCCTGTACTTTTCAATCAAAGTTTTTGGAAGCCTTGGTCTTCTATGAAAATATTCTAAATTTGAGAACGAAATAAGCTTATAAAGATTCTTTAGACCTACTTGATTCTTTACCAAAATAATTACATGATAGGTGTTTGCCTTGTTTACATTAAAATCAGCTAAAAATTCTTTATTCAAAGTATTCAAATCTAAAATATTTTTTTCGCGAAGAAGTCCAAAACAATGTAATAGTATATCCGTGGTAGCTTTAGCATCATCTACAGCTCTATGATGATTTTCAAGGGTTATACCCAAATACTTAGCTACTGTATTTAACTTAAAGGTTTTAAGATCTTTAAGTAGATACTTAGCTAAAGGAATTGTATCCATAATTGCACTCTCAAACCTCAAATTTAACCTCTCTGAATTTTTTTTAATAAAAGATGCATCGAAGTCAGAATTATGTGCTACTAGAACACTATCTTTTGCAAACTCTAAAAACTTAGGAAGTATCTTTTCTATAGAAGCCGCATCAGAAACATTATCATTTGTAATTCCAGTTAGTTCTATAATTTTATAAGGTATGTCTATTCCTGGATTTACAAACTCACTAAATCTATCTACTATTTTTCCATTTTCTATTTTTAATGCACCGATTTCTATAATCTTATCATTTTCACTGGATAACCCTGTTGTTTCTAAATCAAAGACTACAAAACGATCATCTAAAGTCTCATCCTTATTATTAATAACAATTGGTACTCCATCATCTACTAAATAACCCTCAACCCCATAGATAACCTTAATTTTGTTCTTTTTAGCTGCGTCCATAGCTTCTGGGAATGCTTGAACTACACCATGATCAGTTATTGCTACTGCACTATGGCCCCACAAAGCTGCTCTTTCAACTAGTTTAGATGCAGGACTCATACCATCCATAGCACTCATTTGTGTATGAAGATGAAGTTCAACCCTTTTCTCCTGAGCAGTATCCATTCTTTGTATTTTTTTAAGTTTAATTATATCTCTAGCCATAACTACAACTTCTCTTGCATAAGTATCATAACTTGCTTCTCCACGAACCTTACAAAAAAGCCCAACTTTAATTTCTTCCATCATTTTTTCTACATCTTTAGGTTTTGGAAAACATTTTACCGTAATTGAACTGGAGTAATCTGTAATATAAAATGTAATAATTATTCTTCCAGTTTTAGTTTCAATTATATTTACCTTGAAAATATCACCACAAGCACAAATTATTCCAGAAGTCTCACTTATATCTTTTATTTCTATACTTTCATCGTTAATATTTCTTCCCATTATAGTATTTTTATCAGCAACCTCACCTTTTTTATAACCAGGTCTACTAAATTTATTAGCCTTATAACCATTACTATTATCATTATTTTGGCTACTGCTGCGTGGCTTGTCTGTCTTTTCTATATTTATATTCTTAACTATTTCATTAATTATAGTTTCATTTTCCTTTTCTTTTTTCATGAAAAAATCTTCTTTAGAAAGTTCACTATTATGTTCTAATTTAACTACTGGATTAACTCCAAACATATCATTTATAGTATTTTTCATAAGAACTTCTATGTTCTTATCTCTTAGTATTTTGCACATGAAATCATTACCACACTGAATTTTAAGTATACCATTCTCAATTATTCTAGTTGATTTAAGTAAACTATCCTTACTTGATGGCTCTGAGATAGCTATTACATTAACTACATCCAGCCAAAACTTATCTTTTACATCTTCTATAGTTGCATTTGATACATCCCTATAACAAATTAACTGTATATCATTAAAACTACATAATCGTTTTGATATGATTTTTTTAATTAATAGCTTCTTATTATCATCTGTATCCTCAAAAGATTTAATGATTACCCGTAATTTGTTGCTTTTTTTAAGATATTGAACCCTTAATACCTTAATATCATCTACTAGTGTTTCATCATTTAAATCAAGATCATTTTTTAACATTTCAGCTAGGCTTGCGTTCATTAATATTCCTCCTGAGAAGACATGCTATAGGTTATTTACCTCACGTATAAGTTCTTCTACTAAATCTTCTTCCTTAACAGTTTTTATTATTTCACCCTTTTTAAATATAAGACCAACTCCATCACCGCCAGCTATACCAATATCAGCTTCTCTTGCTTCACCTGGTCCATTAACAACGCATCCCATTACAGCAACCTTTATATTTTTTTTGCAAGATTCCAATCTTTTTTCTACTTCATTTGCAATCTTTATAAGATCTATTTGCGTTCTTCCGCAGGTCGGGCATGATATAAATTTAATTCCATCCTCTATATAACCTAAGGATTTTAAAATTTCTATTCCAACTTTAACCTCATCTATTACATCTCCAGTTAGTGATACCCTTATGGTATCCCCTATGCCATCTGATAAAAGTGCTCCTATTCCTACACTTGATTTTATTGTTCCTCTCCATGTAGTTCCAGCTTCAGTAACTCCAAGATGAAGTGGATAATCTACCTTACCTGATAATAATTTATAACTTTCAATCATCATTACAACATCTGATGATTTTATAGAGATAACTATATCATAAAAATTCAAACTTTCAAGTATTTCAACATGTCTTAGTGCACTCTCAACTAAAGCCTGAGCACATACATGACCATACTTTTGAAGAATATCCTTTTCAAGAGATCCTGAATTTACACCAATTCTAATGGGAATACCCTTTTCTTTAGCTGCACTTGCAACTAATTTTATTCTATCAATGCTCCCAATATTACCAGGATTAATTCTTAATTTAGATACTCCATTCTCAATAACTTTTAAAGCCAGCCTATAATCAAAATGAATATCTGCAACTAAGGGTATATGAATGCCTTTCATTATATCTTTAATAGCCTCAGCCGCTACCATATCGGGCACCGCACAACGCACGATATCACAGCCTACCTTTTCTAGCTCAAGTATTTGCTTTATTGTAGCCTCTACATCTCGCGTATCAGTGCTGGTCATTGATTGTACCGCTACCTTTGAGTCTCCACCTATATATATGTTACCAATTTTAATTTTTTTTGTTTTTCTAACCTTCATGGTCTTCATCTCCTAGAATTTCATCGGGCTAACAATATCTTTAATAACTATTAACACCATTAATGCCATTAAAAACATAAATCCAATATAATTTATAGTTCCCACCTTATTATCATCTAATTTTTTACCTGATATTATTTCAAATAATAACATAAAAATCCATCCTCCATCTAAAGCCGGAAAAGGTATTATATTAAATATTCCAAGTTGTACACTCATTAACGCAGTAAAGTAAAGTAGCGTTGTAAATCCAGCTTGTGCTGCTTTTGTTGAAATCCTCATTATGCTTATAGGGCCTCCCACATCAGAACCTGAAAATTGCCCCTTAAACATGGTACCAAAAAAACCAAAAGTTTGTTTAGCAGTATCAGTCATTTGACTAAACCCATATCCAACAGATTCACCAAAGTTTAATTTTTTCTCTGCCCCTGAAGCGGCGATTCCTACCATATACCTATTCTCTTTCACATTCTTAATAGGCTTTAAAGAAATATCTATTACCTTAGAATCTCTAAGTACTTTAATGTTCATACTTTTGCCCTTAGACACATACATAACATTTAAGAATTCATCCCATCTGTCTGTTTTAGTCTTGTCAACCTTAGTAATCGTATCTCCAACTTGCAGCCCTGCATGCATGGCTGGGCTATTAGGAACCACTTTCCCTATTATAGGCAATAAATATCCTTTTGCCCCACCTACAATAGCAAATAAAAACACTGCCAAAATTAAATTCATAATTGCTCCTGCAGAAACTATGCTTAATCTTTGAACCGGCGTTTTATTAGTGAAAGATCTAGGATCATCACTTTTTCCCTCTTCACCTTCCATCTTAACATAACCGCCAACAGGAAATGCTTTAATTAAATACTCTGTTTCCTTTCCTTTAATTCCAAAAAGTTTCGGTCCCATTCCCAGTGAAAACTCACTTACCTTTACCCCATTTAACTTGCACATCATAAAATGACCTAATTCATGTATTATAATTAAAACACTAAACGCTAGAATAGCCATAATAAAATATGGTGTGTTCGATAAAATACTACCCATAAAAATTTTCCTCCCTATTTTTCATCATAATTATTTTTTACATATTCCCTAACCTTTAAATCAACCTCTAAAATTTCTTCTAAATTTGGCTTAATATTGTGATCAAATTTGTTCATGCATTGTTCTATAATATCTTCTATTTGGAGATATTTAATTTTACAATCTAAGAAGAGTTCAACAGCTACCTCATTTGCAGCGTTCATTATAGCTGGCATATTCCCACCCAATTTGCCTGCTTTTAATGCTAATTTAAGACATTTAAATGTATCACTATCAGGTTTTTCAAAAGTTAA
>Ga0209123_1003853_pt1 | contig 10800 bp, 12 predicted proteins | sample BarGraIncu00431A_FD_184500 | JGI IMG/M metagenome (GOLD analysis project Ga0209123, IMG submission 184500) | Arctic peat soil microbial communities from Barrow, Alaska, USA - Barrow Graham LP Incubations 004-31A (SPAdes) (version 2) | ecosystem: Environmental > Terrestrial > Soil > Wetlands >...
AACTGCATCTACGTCACCGACTCGGCCGGCTACATGCTGCCCGATGATGTGAAAGTGCGTCTGAGTGCCGTGCGCGCCGCGCTCAAACCCGAGACCGAGCTGGGCTTTCACGGCCACCACAACATGGCGATGGGCGTCGCCAACTCCATCGCCGCGATTGAGGCGGGTGCCAACCGCATCGACGCCGCCGCCGCTGGCCTGGGTGCCGGCGCTGGTAACACGCCGATGGAAGTGTTCATCGCCGTCTGCGCGCGCATGGGGATCGAGACCGGCGTTGATGTGTTCAAGATTCAGGATGTGGCCGAAGACCTGGTGGTGCCGATGATGGACCACATCATCCGCATCGACCGCGACTCGCTGACACTGGGTTACGCCGGGGTTTATTCCAGCTTCCTGCTGTTTGCCAAACGCGCCAGCGTCAAATACGGCGTACCAGCGCGCGACATCCTGGTCGAACTCGGCCGCCGTGGCATGGTCGGCGGGCAAGAGGACATGATCGAAGACACTGCCATGACGATGGCGCGTGAACGCAAAAATTTAATCAAGGTAGCCGCATGAAACTCGACGCCAAAACCATTGCCGCCCTGGCCGAACACCTGGAAAACTGCGAACTGCAGGCCAAGGACACGACCAAGATCACCGAGGAATATCCCGACATGGATTGGGACGATGCTTACGCCATCCAGGACGAAATCAAGCGCCGCAAGATTGCGCGCGGCGGTCGCATCATCGGCCTCAAAGCTGGCCTGACCTCGCACGCCAAGATGAAGCAGATGGGCGTGACCACGCCGGTGTTCGGCTTCATGGCCGACTACTACGCCGTACCCGATGGCGGCGAATGCAAGGTGAGTGAGCTGATCCACCCCAAGGTCGAGCCTGAAATTGCCTTCGTCACCAAGACCGAACTGCGCGGCCCCGGCTGCCACATCGGCGCCGTGCTGGCCGCCACGGACTTTGTGATGCCCGGCATCGAAGTCATCGACAGCCGCTACCGCGACTTCAAGTTCGACCTGAAAAGCGTAGTCGCTGACAACACCTCGGCGGCGCGCTTCGTGGTCGGCGGTCAGCCGATGAGCGTGTCCGGCGTGGACCTGCGCACCGTCGGCATCGTCCTGGAGAAAAACGGCCAGGCCGTCGCCTTTGGCGCCGGTGCCGCCGTGCTGGGCCACCCGGCCGCCGCCATCGCCATGCTGGCCAATCACTTGGCCGAGCGCGGCGAATGCATCCCGGCCGGCAGCCTGATTTTGTCGGGCGGCATCACCGAAGCCGTGTCGGTGCAGGCCGGTGATAACGTCACGCTGCGCGTGCAGGGTATGGGCAGCACCAGCATCCGTTTTGTTTAAACACTGTCACCATCCAAACCCAATAACTTGTCTGGAGAATTCCTATGCCATTTGCACAGATCTACATGATTGAAGGCCGCACCGAAGAACAGAAACGCGCCGTCATCGAAAAAGTCAGCGCCGCCTTGGTCGAAGCCACCGGCACCCCCATCGCCAATGTGCGCGTCTGGATTCAGGACGTGCCGAAGGAGAACTGGGGCATTGCGGGGGTTAGTGCCAAAGACTTGGGACGCTGATATTTTGTTTTTAGGAAAATAGCTTGCTAGCGCTCGTCAATCGGGCATTAGCGGCTATTAAAAGTAGAGCAATATGTACAAACAACGGACTACCGGCGAGGGATTGACAAAGGCTTGATTGCAGAGGTTGTGGCAATCGACATAGGAGGATAAAAATTCAGGATGATATTGCGTTGGAGCTTTTGAGGCGTTGCATTGCCATGGTGAGCGCGGGAATAGATTTCAGTCGCATCTTGTGCATCACGTTGTGCCGGTGGACCTTGACGGTGCTTTCTGTGACTCCCAGGTCAAACGCTATCGCCTTGTTCAGTTTGCCCAGGGCGACTTCGGCCATGATTTGCTTCTCGCGTGACGTGAGCGTGTCATAGAGTGCGCGCAGTTCAGTCATTTCCAGGCGCTCATGCGAAGTGGAACTGAGGTGCGACAAAGCCAGCTCAATGGCATTCAACAAGTCGGTGTCCTCAAACGGTTTATTCAGAAAATCAATGGCCCCTGCGCGCATCGCTCTGACCGCCAAGGGAACCTCACCATGCCCGGTAATGAAGATGATCGGAATGTCCCGCCCCATTGCGGACAAACGATCTTGCAAGCCAAACCCGTCCAGGCCAGGCATGCGAACGTCCAGCACGACACAGGCAAAGACATGGAGCTTGCTGTGATTCAGAAAGTCCAATGCCGAGGAGAACACCTCGACCCGCATGCCGGCTGAGCGCAACAAACTGCTAAGGGATTCCCGTACCGATGCATCATCGTCCACGACATAGATAGTGGGAAGCATATTTGTAGAAGTATCGCTCATGGCAGCAATGGAATGTTAAAGCGAAAGCAGGCACCCGTGCCGCTTCCGGGTTCCAGACGCAGCCATCCGCCATGGTTTTCAACGATGGAGCGGCTGATGGCCAGGCCCATGCCCAGTCCATCGTTCTTGGTGGAGAAAAGTGCGTCAAATATTTTGGGCTGCATCTCTGGCGCAATGCCCGAGCCACTGTCGCACACGGAAAATACGATGCCTTGCGTGGCCTGTTCAGTCGCCGCAATACTGAGAAGTCGCTGGCCTGCCGGTTGTTCACGCATGGCTTCCATGGCGTTGATCATGAGGTTAAGCAACACTTGTTGTAATTGCACTTTGTCGGCGTTCAGGTTTGGTAGCGCTGGTGAAACCAGAACGGTGACTTGAACACCAGACTCCTGGAGCAGTGTGTGCAGCATGCGCAGCAGGTCATACAAAATGTTTTGCACCGCTATGCGCTCGTGTTTGATGCCGCCTCGTGAGAGAAAATTGCGAATTCGCGAAATCACATCACCCGCCAGATTGGCATCCCGGTACACGCGATTCAACGCTGCAGCGACTTCTTTCAAATCGGGGGTGTCGCGCGACATCCAGCGTAGCGCAGCTTGGCTGTTGGTGGCAATGGCCGAGAGTGGCTGGTTCACTTCGTGGGCGATGGAGGCGGCCAGTTCGCCCATGGCCGTGAAGCGAGAGACGCGCACAAGCTCGGTCTGCGTGGCGGCCAGTTCGCTTTCAGCCTGCTTGCGCGAACTGATGTCCTCCACAATGACTGCCAGCCAAGGGCCATCGCCGTCTACCGCCGGAATCCGGGACGCACTGACATTGGCCCACAGGTAGCCACCATTGCGCATCTCATAGCGCTTCTCCAATTGGTAGCTTGGCATGATGCCGTCCATCAGACCATGCACGTTGTGCTCGGTCATGGTGCGTTTGGACGCTTCAGTGATCTCGATCAGTGAGATGCCACGAATCTCTCCTTCGCCATAACCCAGCATTTTTTGCAGGGCTGGATTGGCGATGAGGATGCGCCCTTCGCCGTTTGCCATGGCGATACCGACGGCGGTGTTTTCATACAGCCCCAACCAGCGACGCTCAGATATCTGTAGGGCACGCAGACTGTCTTGAAGGAATTTCCGGTGCGTCACCAGTGCCGCCGTCAACTCGCCTACATCCGAGGCCTGCGAGGCGAGTTCGCCCTGCAGCAGTTCGACGCTGCGTTTGACGGTGATCAGATTGTGAACGCGTGCACGCAGCTCTTGCGGAGAGAACGGCTTGGTCAGGTAGTCCTGTACAAACTCCTCCAGCAGATTGCTTCGCAGGGAGTCGTCAGCACGAGCAGTCAGGACAATCGCCGGGATCTGATGGAACTGCGCCATGCCACGCAATTCCCGTATCAGTTGCATGCCGTCCACCTGCGGCATCATCAGGTCGGTGATGATCAGGTCTGGCGGGTGCTTCAGTGCCGCTTCCATGGCAGCGGCACCGTTAACCGCGAGTGTCACGTTGTAGTTGTCGACCAGCACATCGTGCAGAAAATGCAGCAGATCCTGATTGTCCTCTACCACCAGAATATGCGCCAACCCAGCCCGGTGGGCAACCGGCGGGGGCGGCAGGCCCGGCAGGCTATCGGGCTCCTGGCGAATCGCGGGCGCTGCGTTGTCGCCAAGCTCGCGTACAAAGATGCCATGAGGTGCCCGAACCGGCATTTCCACCTGGAAGATTGCGCCGCCGCCAGCAGCATCCAGTACCACCACGGTGCCAAGGTGCAGCTCGACAAACTCCTTGACGATGTTCAAGCCCAGTCCACTGCCGTAGCTGCTGATATCTGTGGGTGCCTGCGCAAAGCGTGCAAAGATCAGTTCCTTCAGTTCTGTGGGTACACCGGGTCCGTTGTCTTGTACGCTCAACAGTAACCTGTCATTGCTCACCCGGTGCAGCGAGCAGCGTATGCGTCCGCCAGCTTGCGTGAATTTGAAGGCATTGGACAGCAGATTGGCAATGATGCGGACAAACTTGGCGCGATCCACATCGGCCAATAGGTCGCTTGGGCTGTCTATTTGAAAGACGATGGACCGTTCCTCCGCGCTTGCTGAGAAGCCGGCGGCGACCTCTTGCAGCAGGGATGGCAGGTTGACGTGAACGTAGGCCAGGGGCATCTTGTCAGCGTCAATGCGGGCCAGGTCAAGCAAGTCATTTACCTGTTGCAGCAGGGATCTTGCATTGCGTTGAACCGTGGACAGGCGCGCTCGTTCGCGCTCGCCCAAATGGCTGGACTCTTTCAGCAGCTGCTCGATCGGCCCCAGGATCAGCGTCAGTGGCGTGCGCAATTCATGGCTGACATTGGCGAAGAACTTGGTTTTGAAACCGTCGATTTCCCGGAGCCGTTCAAGCGCCTGTTGCAGCTCACCGTTCTTGCGAGTCAGTTCGGCCTGGATGGCAACTTTTTCGCTGATGTCGCGGCCCTCAGGCAGCAGGAAGGCAACCCGTCCCTGGTCGTCCCGAATGGGCGTCAGGGAGAAGTCGACAAAGATGGTTTTCTCGCCATGTTGATCGCCGAAGACCTCCATGTCACGGCGAATGAAGTTGCCGTTGCCAGCTTGCACCACCATGTTGCGTACCTGCTCGCGTGCCTCGTCGGATACGGCCCACCAGCGTGCTTCCCAAAACGGCTTGCCAACAACGTCATCCAGGGCAATGCCGGCTCCTTCCAGCGCAGACCGGTTGATTTCCAGAACCGTGCCATTGACATCGAGCAGACCAAGGAACTGGTACATGGCATCCAGGATGATTCGGGCAAATTTTTGTCGACACACCTCACCGGTGTCATGCGGCGATAACTGCACTCCCTTGACCGAGGTATTCAAATTCTGTTCAGTCCGCTGCGCAACCATGGGCACTCCGATATCTGCTCATGCTGAGCATGAACGATTCTGCCGTGATTTTGGACTTGGCCTGCCACAGGCATCAGAAAAAGCGATCGAAATGAATCTGCCCGAAAGGTACGTGATGCTCCACCATCAGCAGCTCCTGGAGCGCCTGGGTCATTGGCGGCGGACCGGCAAAGTAGAACTCGTGATCGCTCAGTGCGCAGGGCAGGGTCGTGGCAAGGGCTTCGTGTACGAAGCCAGTCTGACCATGCCAAGCGCCGTCGTTTCCGGGCATGGAGACTACAGGAATAAATTTGATCTGCTGACCATAGCCCGGCAGTGTGCGCAGCATGTCTTCACCACAAACATCAGCGGGCGTACGTGCGCCATAAAAGAAATACAGTTTGCGCTCTGCCAGCAGCCCAGCCTCGGCCGCGCCACGGGCGATAGACACCATGGGCGCCAAGCCGGAGCCGCCTGCCACGCAGACGATGTCGCGTGGCGCATCCGTCCGCAGATAGGCCACGCCATACGGCCCGTCCAGCTCGATCGTGTCACCAGGGCGCAGCGAGTCGAACAGGATGCGCGTACCTTGGCCCTGCGCCACACGACGGATCTGAAAGTGCCATTCACCTTGTGGGTTGGCAGTATTGGCGACCGAGTAGGCGCGGGAATTGTCAAGCCCGGGCAAATCCAGCATGGCGAATTGGCCGGGTTGAAACTGTGCATGCTCACTGGCGAGAAAGCGGAATTCACGGATGTCAGCGGTCACATCGCGTGTGCCCAGCAACTGCGCGCTTTGCCGCTGCGGCAGAGTACCGGACAGGTATTCAGGACCGGTCTGCGCCTTGATGGTGACAGGACTCAATGCACGGCACTGGCAGGCCAGGTGGCGCCCGCGCTGGCGGTCGCGTTCGCTGAGTCCCGGGGCCTGCGGCCACAGCGTTTCGATTTCGCCCTGCAGCAGTTCAAATTTGCAGGCACCACAGCCACCGGAGTTGCATTCGTAGGCCATGCCCACTCCGGAACGCAGGGCCGCCCGCAAGATGCTATCCGGCGCTGACTGGATAAATTCGGAGCCGTCCCTGGCGTTTTTGATGTGCATTTCTGTCATCTCCAGGCTACAAACCCAATCCGTGGCGGAAGTCGCGGGTTGCCGCCTTGGCCGATTCGGCGGCACCCGGCGCATCAGGCAGGGCCGCGCAGTAGGTGTCAATGGCGCGGTCGGCCAATGGCTCCCACTTGCTGATCCAGCCTTGCATAAGCGCCAGGTTGCCCGGAGTTTCCATGGCCATTTTGACCAGTGCCGCAGCCCAGCGACGATGGCGTGCAGAGTCGATCAGTTGGGCATCGGTCAGCAAAGCCAGCAACGTGTCGCCGTTGTGGCGTGCCGAGTCGCCAAGCTTGCGCAGCACGGTTTCTTCGATGGCGGGTTTGACGACCAGGTTCAACACCACGATGGCTTCGCCCCAGTCCCAGATGCACAGTGCTTTTTCCACCAGTTCACGCATGCCTTGCCAAACCGGATCGTTTTCCCAGAGGTCGCGTTCGTTCTCGCCAAAGCCGTGCTGCGGGAAGCTCAGTGCCAGCTCCTTGGTGCGGTAAGCGGTGTGGCTCAACCAGCGCATGCTGTCGGCCATCTGGAAATAGTGGCAGTTGGTAATGGTGCTGGCAGGTGACACTTGGCCTACATAGGCAGAGACCATCTGCAGGGTGTGAAACAGATAGCGTGCTGGCGTGTAGAGCCGGGTCAGCGCAGCCACCCAGGCCGGATCCAGCGAGAGGTTGTGTTCGCGCTGGTTGAACTGGTCGAGCAAGCCAAAGACATAGGTCTCCTGGCCGTCTTGCATCATGTTGTAGGTGCGGTAGATCAGCTCTTCCGGGTCGCGAAAGGCGTTCCAGTCGGCGTGCTTTAGCGCGGTACCGAAGGTGTTTTTCTTGTACCACTGGTTCATGAACATGTCGGGATCGAGTTCATACGGCGCGTTGGCATCGCGGTCGTTGTAGTGCAGGTTGGTGCTAACGATTTCGTATTCGCTGGGTTTGCGGCGTCGACCGGCCAGATGGCTCCAGGTTTTTTGCGGCTTCAATACTTGTACGTCGGTCATGTGAGTCTCCTAGATTTTTTTGGTGAAGTAAAAGCGCACGGCGTTGTCCTGGCTTTCGATCTGGCCCGCGAAGGAACTCAGGTCCACTTCAAGATCGTTCATCTTGAAAGGGCGTCCCAACTCCTCTTCAATGGTTTCGCGGCGCAGCACCATTTCGTGGTTGGTGTGGATGCGGATGTAGGCGCGTCTGTCGTCGACGAATACTTCCTTGTCCGGATTGTCAATTTGTGCCGCTGCGATCACGGCCTGGGCCAGATCGCCAGCGCGCATGACCGGGCCGACCATGTTGTTGTGATAGGCCAGGACGGAACTGGATGTGCTCATTTTGTCTCCTCGAATATTTTTATTGGGTCGGCGTTTCAGGCCTGCGCGAACAGCGGTTCCACGCTGGTGGTATCGATCAGCACATCATTGCCGTCGATCTGCACCGGGTACTCGGCCAGCGCGCAGTTGGACGGGTTGATGCCCTTACCGGTGCTGGCGTCGAATTGCCAGAGATGGGCTTTGCAGATGATTTTTTTGCCATCAAACTTGCCGTCTATCAGCGGGATGTCCTGGTGCGGGCAGACACCCTGAAATGCCTTGATGGCACCGCCATCGGTACAGACCAGCAGAACTTCCATGCCGTTGACCTGGAAGGATTCCATTTCACCCTCCCACAAGTCTTCGACCGCGCATACTTTTGTAAATGCCATTTCCAGCTCCAATCAGTGCTTTGCTTTTTCCCAGATGATCTCGATGGTTTCAGTCGGCTTCAAACCCGAGTCCGAGACCTTCATGTTGCGTGGCAGGAAGCTGTCGCCGCCCTGGCGACGCACGCGCAGAATGCTGTCTGGTCGGGCCCGCACCCGCCGACCCACAGAGTGGTGCGCGGCGGCTTTGGCAACTTCGTCCATGGTGTTGTCGGTGTCGATGGCCAGCAGTTGCAGTACAAAGTCGCCCTCGAAGTTGGAAGTCAATGGAAATAAGGCCATGGTGATGTCTCCTGAGTAAGGTGTTGTATTTATTGGCGTCGCGCTTGTCAGGCTGCTTTCTTCTGGGCGCGCAGGGCGCGGTAGACCTCTGCCCAGGCATAGTTGTGCGCGTCGTCGCCACACTCGCCGGGCGCAATGTCCATGTATTTCAGCGCGCCGCTCAGGTCCATGGGCTGGACCATTCCGGCCAGGAAGCGGTCAACAATGCTCAGGTGACCGGCGTAGCGCGACGGCTCCTGTTCAAACACCCAGCGGTCCACTTCAGAGCCGAAGTGGTACAGGCGGCCGTTGTATTCCAGTGGATAGTCTTTCACGTTCCAGCTCTTGCCGGGCGTACCAAGAATCGGCAACTGGCACATATTGCAGACATAGGGCAAGGTTTCGGGATAGGTCATGGCCATGTTGCCGTCCACCACGTTGTCGATGATGACATCCCAGCATTCGCCCCAGGTATCGTTCCAGCCTGGGTATTTTGTTTCCAGCCATTCGCGCTCTTGCGGCGTGACACCTGCTGCCGGATTCCACCAAACGGTCGGCCGCCAGAAATAGGAGCCCAGGTGCATGCCGTGGTGGGTCTGCCCGATGTCCTTCAGGAAGATGTCCCAGTACCAGGGCAGATCCAGGCCCATGTCGGTGAGGGCGCGCTCGAATTGCGCAACGATCCACTCTTCCATGAATTCCTTGAACGACTGCGTTCGGTGCTCCAGCGGCGTGTAGTAGTCCATGATGGGGCCCGTCAGCACTGAGAACAGTTTCCAGGCACCCCAGACGGCGATGTCGACGCGCTTTTGTGCTTCTGCCTTCTTGCCGTTTTCAATCAACACCTTCAGCGCCGGTCCGCCGATCTGCGCATGGCGTGACTCGTCAGTCTGGATGCTGGAGATCAGGTTAGCAAAGGTGTGGTCACCGGCTTCTGCCGCATCTGCCGCCAGTCCCAGAAACTGCATGTTGGTGAAGCCGGTTTCGAAGCTGAAGGTCAGCATGATGGAAACGCTGATGGCATCGCGCGTCATCATGATGTCGTCGAAGAAATGGCGTGCCGCGATCATGGCCCAGTCGTTGGTGTCGTAGGCCTTGAAGGCCCAGTCCATCTGACGGTCCTTGGCAATGTGTTCGTGCGGAAAGTAGAGTTGCATCTGGCCGTGGCGCACTTCGTCCAGGCAGCCCAGTGTGGCCATATTTCGCATGCCGGGGGCTTTCGAGAAACGCATCATGCGGGCTTCGGCGCTGGCTGCGGCGTATTCGCCGCGTGCGATGGCGCCGTAGTGCGCCTTCATGACCGACTTCCAGCCGGGGTCGGAATTTTCAAAAATTCGGCTGCGTTCCAATGCGGCCTTGACCGAATAGGCTCCCGCATCCTTGTCGCGTTGTACCTTGACGTATTCAGGGTAGGTTTGCTTGTACGGCTCGTCATATTTTTCCCATGCGTTCTGCGGCAACCCGAAGGCACCTGAGAGCAATGGTGGGAACAATTCGTCTTCCGTGACGTAGCGAGGTGTCCAGTTGGTGGTACGCGCCAAGTCATACCAGTCCATGCGATTAAGCAGCGCCATTGATGTCTCCTATAAATTTTGATGCGAGCATCGCTGCCCGGACTTGAAATTTAGGAGAGTCTGCGGTTTTTCGCTATTAGACTTTGGTTTAGACAGTGGGCAAGACGCTTGCGGCGCACTGCATATTCAGCGATGGGTCAATGTCATGCCGCTGCGGGTTGCGTCAGGTTCATGGGGTCTGACTGGTGCCGCACGATGTTATCGGGCTCCCGTGCTCGTGCGGTTAGCCGACGGCGATGATGGCATCGAGGTTGTAAAACTCCACCTCGCGAGAGACTTCCCGGCTGCCTTCGGCGCGAACTATTTCCATTTTGGAAACAGTTGCTTCCCGTGTCAGTTCCCCGGAGTCGAAGATGTTCTTCAGGTGTTTGTTGATGGCCGGTACCTTCACGCCGAACAACTCCGCTAGCGCCTTTTGCGTCAGCCACACCGTTTCGTCCTTCATGACGACTTCGACTTTCACCGCCCCATCCGGCGCGGTGTAGAGGAGAAATTGGTTTTTGTCGCTCATGGGTTCATCGTCCTTCGGGTTTTATTTCGAGCAATCTGGAATCGCCGGGTTTATCGGTGTGCCGCTCGCAACAAGTCGAGTCATCTTATCGGACGTGACGGGTCTGATTTGCCTGCCACGCCGACCTTCTCCAGCAGCAAGGGCCTCACCAAATCCAGCCAGCCATCAATGCGCTCATCCGTGTGCATGCTCTGTGGCCGCTGCATAATCCCGGCTCTTCTTCAACCCTTTGGCACCCCTATGTCCTGCGTCTTTTTTTACCTGCGGGCAGCCGTATGAGCCATGCGGTCGCCCGCCTGCGCGAGTTGCGCCTGGCGGGCCGTGACAAGCCCTTTGTCGCCCGGGGTTCGCGCGCGCCGCGCTGCCCCGGTTGCCGGGTGATCTTCAGCCACTGTCTGTGTGCCTTGCGCCCCCAGGT
>Ga0209123_1003854_pt1 | contig 10797 bp, 16 predicted proteins | sample BarGraIncu00431A_FD_184500 | JGI IMG/M metagenome (GOLD analysis project Ga0209123, IMG submission 184500) | Arctic peat soil microbial communities from Barrow, Alaska, USA - Barrow Graham LP Incubations 004-31A (SPAdes) (version 2) | ecosystem: Environmental > Terrestrial > Soil > Wetlands >...
TCTAGGGGCCTGAATAAAGAGCGGTCCTGACAATGTAACGAAGCACCGCAAGGTGCGGGGTACCAAATCGCGAGAGGCGTACCCCTCTGGTAGCCACATACCGGATGAGTGCTAGATAGCTGGTATGACCGAGGCGGTTGTTATCGGGATATTCGGTATTCTGCTGCAAGCAGGTTTGGCCGGTTGGCTATTAAGAACCATCATGAAGCCAGTCGATGCCCTGCGCCTAATGCTCATGGATATGCGGGTAACGATCGTGCGAGCCGTGTTGTCGTCTTCCACCAGCAGCAGCGAAAAAGAGGGAAGTGGCTGAGCTGAATCCATTTTATGCCTCCCAATGAAAAAGCTGTCGGGCTTCGCAAATCCAGCCATACCTGCCGGAAGGATGGGAGACCTGCTTCTGTTCCGGATCTTCACGACTTGGGCTGCATGTCATGCGCCGAAACAGTCCCCGGCTGCAGGGGGGCTACGGTTGCAGTTTCCGATACAGTGCTGCGTTTGAGCTGACTACCTGCTCCACCCAGCTTCCCGCATGGTAATCGAAAATCCATTCGCTTATCAGATATAGCCTGGAATAGCATTCGATTCTCAGCTCAGGCGCATACTCGATATTGCGTGTCGCGTGCCTTTTGGCCTCCGCGATGGAATGCACCAGCGGCCTGGTGGATTGCTCGTTGATATACACGATGAATTTTATCTCGCCCATAATGCCCTCACAACTCCCACATCCGGCCTTGAGGGCCCTAACCGAAGGCGGCTCCGCTCGCGGAGCCGCCAGCTACGCTGTTTTTCAGTCTTCCAGCAAATGGTCCAGGTCTGCGATATTCAGGCTGATGTCGCGGGTGTTTTTCTCCGACAGCCCCTCGATTTTCCGCAGGACCTCCCGGGACGAATCCCCGCCAAAAATCATGGTGCAGTGATACACCATGCCATCCCGGCTGTTGACTACGCCGATATCCCAGGTTAAAAGTTCCAGTTCCTCCATCGATATGCTCAGTTCGTCGGCTAGCTTTTGGTGCACAAGCGTCTTCTGTTCCAGGTCCTTGCCGGTCATGGCTTTCTCCTTATGAGCACTAAGACGATTTCCGCCGTTCCACTCCGGGGCTCATCTTTTTGGTGTTGCGTAGCTCTTTTCACGTTTTACCCACTCTGTCTCAAACCCACTACCGCGTTTGGGTGATCCTGTCGATGATCAGCGGGTTTCATTGTTAAATTATAACAGTATTGACGGATACGATATGAGAGGCCGAGTACCAGGGGGGGGACAACTACCGGTACAAATGCAGGATAGGGCGGATCAGGGTAAGGGAGTTGCGAAGGTAAGCGGGGGGGGAGGGGACGGACCACCGACGTCCTGTAGATTGGGGGGCTTTCAAGACCCGGGAAACGGGACCCGGCAGACGGCGCCGACCTCCTGCAGGTTTTCCTTTCCGAAGACCCTGGTCAGGGTCCGCCGCTCCGGTCGAAGAGGCTCTCGCACCGGCAAAGGGCGCCCGCCTCGCTATTCGAACAGTGCCCGCCCTTGGAGTACAGGCAGACGAACTCCTCCCGCCTTCCGGTAATGGTAATGTGCTTGTCCAGGAGCAGCACCGTTCTTCTCAGCAGACAAACGAAGACCGTCAGGGAAAAATCATACTGGCAGACCTCTTCCAGATCCAGCACAACCCTGTCATTTGTTTTGAGCGTGTCCAGGCAGCATTCCCGAAGTGCCTCCCAATCGGCCGAAGTGACGATTCCCTCGACCTTAATAGTTGCTTTCGTTTTGTCCCCGCCTGGGCCAATCGTATGAATTGTCACGAGAATCTCCGGACTTCCTCCGTTAGCAGGAGGGATCTGGTAATGAGCCCCCATAGGCGCCATCATTTGCAAAAATGCGGCGCCTATTGGGGGAGCAGCCTACACGAGCTGCAATAGTATATTGTCGAGTTCGGTCTCCGACAACCTGCCGTCGCTGACGAGCTGCGCGGCCAAAAGGCTGACGAACTTGGCCGTTCTGGTCATTTCTGCTCCCTTCAGGTCGGTCAGTATATAGTAGGTCCTTTGGGCTGTCGAAAGACCTTGATCCTTGTGAATTTTCTCTTTGAGCAGACCTTCCATGGCGTCCATACTTCCTCCCCTTAATGTCGTTCCTGCTGGATATAAGTCAGATTGCCGTGAGCGGAGGCACCTGCCGTAAGCACCTCCACACTGCTCTTCACGCTTTTATCGTACCGCTTGCTGCTCATTTGTCACTTTTGGTCCGAATGAAGGGCAGGTTCCCAGGTAAAATTGCCGCGGCATTCCTGGTGGACGGCCTGCTCCAGGAGCAAACGGTAATCTGGCCTATCTAATTCGCCATTAAAATGACGCCGGCAGGGCACTGCCGAGGGTCCGTCCTTACTCCCTGCGCTCTTGCCGCACCGTGGCGCACGGAGCCGATAACTCACCGATTTATCGCGGGTACGTTTCTGCAGTAACCTCCAGGCCTGATCACGCCCGAACCGAAACTCGGCACACCCGAAAAGGAAGGCCCCTGACTGGCGACGACAGGAGCCGCCCGCCTCGGCGCAGCAGTCGCCAACCGCCACAAAAATGACGTTTCCGACCCTATGGTGGCCGGTCGCGCCGCGATTGCGGGTCTTCGGCGCAGTAGGATTCCCGGGAGCGTTCCCGATTCCCTTTATACTTCGGCATCTTACCAGCAACGCCGAGAATTGTTAGCTAATTCAAATTTAAGGCAGGAAAGTTGCACGTTGTGTCACGCGCACATGGCAGTTAATTCTTTATACTTTACGGAGGCGAGACCACCATGAAATGCCCTAAATGCAAAGGAAGGATGTTTGCGGAGCGCTATTACGACTTTGTCAGGACTTTCAACGCCTGGAAATGCACCTGCTGCGGAGAGATCCTGGATTCAACCATCGTGGCAAACCGGGCAAGGAACCTGAACACCCTGATGGGATAGGGGTTAAAGATACCACCGCGGACCGGCAGCCGGGATTGGTCCGGTCCCTTCGAGTAAAAAGCCCTCGCCGTCCGCTTTGGACGTGAGGGCTTTTCGGCATTAGGGGCATAAGTCCCGCTACCGCACGCGGCCTGCGGCCTGATCTACCGGGTCCTTCAAACGACAAAAGGCCGCCACTCAACTAAGTGCTGGGGGCGGCCTTTCTTAATGTGGCAGGAAACCTGTTTCTTCGGCAGCTCGGCTACCTGGTATTTTTCAGATAACGGGTCCGTCAGCTTTGTGTCCCTGGATTTTTCCAGGTTGACCCTTTCGGAAACAGGCTAAGTAAAGTGTAGCGCGTGCCCGGGGGTTATCAAGAGGCGTGAAGGAACGATCCCCCTTGCATCCGGGGGCCGGCTCCCCCATAATCCCGGCATGGCAACCATCGTGCAAAACAGGGATCTCCCCGGTGAGATCCGCGTCGCGGCCGTCTTCGACACCGGCGCAGTCATCCGGCCTGTCTGGTTCGAGCAGCTGGACTACCCGGCCGCGGGAAGGATCTTCGTCACCCGGGTCAACATGACCTGGTGCCACAACGTCGGAACCGCGAGAATCGTCTGCTTCGCCGTCACAGCCGGCGACGATCGCAACTACACGCTCAACCTTGACACTGAGGAACTCACCTGGAGCCTCTCCCTGGTCGAGAGCGTCCCCTTCGAATAGACCAGACACCCGATACTCCATATGGAGTAACCCAAGAGCATCTGGGGTACTTTTCCTGCCTTTTCCGGGAAATCCCCCCTCAGCACACCGTGAATCCGGCATGTTCCGCGCTTTAGACCTTTTGGCACTCCCTATGCAAATTACCTATCAGCTTACGAATTCGGATCCTTGGAGGATTTACCCATGAAAAAAGCATTGTCCACCTTCGTTGCCGCACTGGTCGCCGTCTCCTTCGCAGGCCTCGTTTGCGCCGCCGAAGTCAAAACCGAGATGAAGAGCGAAACCACCACGACCAGCCCTTCGGGTGAAGTGAAGGTCGAGAAGCAGGAAGCCAGGAAGACCGTTAAGAAGCACCACAGACACCACAAGCACCACAGGAAACACCACGCGAAGCTGGAACAGGCGGCAACTCCCTCAGCGCCCCCCACAACCCCGGCTGAGGCACCCGCCGCGAAGTAATATACGCCGCACCGCTGACGAAAAAAGGCCGCCTCTTCCGAGACGGCCTTTTTTCATCCTAAAAGCCAGCGGTATCCTGCGGCAGTGTAGCAGAGTTTTTCAGGCTCCTTCCAGCAAGGTCCTGATACGTCCGAACAACTCCCCCACATCAATCGGCTTGTGGAAAATAGCGCTGAATTTGTCTTCGAGATGGTCGGTGTCCTGAGGCGCCAGCCCCGTAATGGCGATGATGGGCGTCTGATCCCCCTTGAACTTCATGATCTCGTTGGCGGACACCCCGTTCAGGTCCGGCATCAGCAGGTCGGTTATCACGAGGTCGAATTTGCCGATATCCGCGAGGGCCAGCAGTTCGGCCCCGTCGGCAACCGCGATGACCTGGTACCCTTCCTTCTCGGCGAACCTGGTCAACGCTTCCCTGGCATCGAAGTCGTCTTCGGCGATTAAGATACGTTTTGGCATGGCGGAGAATCCTCTGTTTCAGGTTGAGTCGTTAAGTCGTTGAGTTAATTTTAGCAGATTCGGAGCGCTGAAGCTGCCGGGGTCCCATTGTCCTTCCCGGATTGCGACCTCAATCCTCCGCAGTTACTTTTTCTTTTTAGCTTTTGCCGGCAGAGTTGAAGCACTTGTCAATACACATAGTTTAAACTGATTGGTGATAATTAGTTAGCCTTAATGATAAACGGCAACCCAAGGATGGAAGAGATGCTTAGAATTGATTAATACACCAACCCCTCTATACTTTTCTCTAGAAGGTCTGCCTGCCCAAGCAGGGGCCAAATCCTTGAAGCGAGAGGGGATTAGGAGGCACTTCCATGGTGAAACACCTGATTGGCTTTTTTGTCGCATGCGTCGTTGGTCATATAGGGGGAAGTGCCTGGGGGGACCCGGGAATTCGGGTTAGGGTCGAATCGATGGTCGGTAAATACGACGGCGTGATTCAGGTGGTAAAAGGCCGGCGCCATTGAGCATCCCTATCGGACTGAAATAGTGTCGGTTAGCAAAAAAGATAAAACTGTATCATTGTCCTCGTATTGTCCGGACTGTGCAAACAAGGAGCTGAAAAGGACCGGCTGTCAGATCACCGAGGCAGGAGTGCAAGTAAGATTTATTTGTAGGGGCCCTCTTTCTGACGAAGAGTATACCTTCAATGGGAGAAGGCTGCAGGCGACTGGTTTTGGCAACCAGTATCCTTATCGCATAAATGTCACAAAAGTTGACCAATGAGTCCGGCTTCGGGCGCTTGGGTCTCTTCCGTAAGGTATATTGGGAGCTGAAAATGCGGATATTCCCTGAAGCGGAGGCATAACTTTCCTGCTGCAACTATCGGGACCGGTGCAGATTCGGATAGTTGTCAATGCGTTTTTTGCGACCGCCGGCAAAGTCGGCGTCGGCAACGAGAATATGGTTCGTCAGCCAGTCAGATAAAAAGATTAAGGTTTCCAGCGACGTCTCCTCTCCGTCGATCAGACTCGACTGCAACTTGGAAACCTTACTGGTGAAGTTGTCATGCATTTTAAGATGTTCCGCCAGACGGACGTATCCTTTAGCATCCATATATTGCTCTTCGGCAGTAAAATGATAGGTGGCGTAATCGATAAGGCTGGCGAGTATGGCTCTGATTTTATCGGATTGAGAGTGCTCCAGGAAGGAGTCGAACAGACAGTTGAGGAGACCCACCAGATGCCGGTGATGTGCGTCGTGGTTTCGAATGGCGTGGCGAGTTTAATTACCGGAAAAAAGACGGCACGTCTCTCTGCGTGGAGGCCTCCATTTCCCCTTTGGCCCTCGAGGGCGCCATCACGACGCACTTTGTTACCGTGATGCAGGACATTTCCGAGCGCAAGCAGGCTGAGGCATATGTCCGCCGTCTCAACGACGAACTGGATAAACGCGTAAAGGAGCGTACCGCAGAGTTGGAGACCTCCAACAGGGAGCTGGAATCGTTCTGCTACTCGGTTTCCCATGATTTGCGGGCGCCTCTTCGCGGCATGAGTGGGTTCAGTAGCATGCTGGAGGAAGATTACCGCGACACATTGGACGAGACCGGCAGAGAATGCACCCGGAGGATCCGGTCCGCAGCCGTCGGTATGGGGCAATTGATCGACGGACTCCTTAACCTTTCCCGGGTGACACGCTGTCAATTGCTTCGTGAAAAGGTCGATCTTAGTGCACTGGCCCGCAAAATCGCGGCAACACTGGGCGAACAGGAACCAGGGCGCAGGGTGGACGTTGTCATCCCTGAAGAAATTAAGGCCGATGGCGATCCTCACTTACTAGGCCTCGTGCTGACTAACCTTTTGGGCAATTCCTGGAAATACTCCGGCAAGAAGTCGCATCCCCGGGTGGAATTCGGTAGTTTGGTCCTGGACGGGCAGCGCGTCTACTTCGTGGCCGACAATGGCGTCGGCTTCGACCCGGCATATGCTTCCACGTTATTCAAACCATTTCACAGGCTTCATGGAGCGGGCGAGTTCGCCGGACATGGCATTGGTCTGGCCACGGTGGAGCGGATCGTCACCAGGCACGGCGGGCGGATTTGGGCCGAAGGGGAGGTTGGCAAAGGCGCTACCTTCTATTTCACTCTAAAATAGGTGATCCACCGACTCAAGGGGAATTTCCGCCCTCTGTGGCGAGCTGTCCGGACGGTGCTATCATTATTGTGCAGAAGAAGCAGCCGCAGGAGGTGATTGAAGATGGTGAGGCGAGAAAACAGGGGAGGGGACCTCGACCTACTAAGGGTACTAAGGCATGATTTGTCTGACGGTCCACAGCCGACGCTAATATACCCGGCCGGCCGGTTTGCGGTTATCCTGCTAACGGCCCTGGCCGCTGTAGTGACAATGGTCCAGATCTTTGGCTGGTAATAAGTGAGGTGTGCCCCCGTCGATTCGGGACCGGGCTACCCGCGCCCGATGACGCTGATCGAGAGGATTCATACGGATTTCAACCAAGCCTCGTTTCGTGTGCAGCACAGAGCGAAAGCGTAACCGCCGTGTCACCCCGGCCTTTCCCTTTCCCGACAGTTTCGCGCTGCAAAAAAGCGGCGGCAGTCGTCGCACCGTCATTCTGCAGGAAGTGAAGCCGTGGGCAGAAAGAGCTGCCTGGGGCGGGCGTCGTTTGTGACGACAAACCCGTAATGCTGGTAGAATTTTTTGGCGTTTTCGTCCTTTGCGTCGATAAAAAGGCCGATCCCCCCTACGAGCTTGGCGGCCACGGCGGTCTTAAACATCGCATCTGCCAGTAGAATTCCACCGAGGCCTTTTTTCTGCTCCGAAAGCGAAACTGCTAAGCGGGCCAGGCGAATGGCAGGAAGACCATGCTGGGGGGGATATTTTTTCCGTTGTCTTTCGGGTACCTCTTCAATGTTGACCTGGCAGATCGTCAGCGAAAAATAGCCGAGAATCTTGGCAGGTTCAGGTGTCCGGGTGAGGACGAAAGTCTGGCTCATTCTCTTTGTGCCGGCCTGCTTCGCCATGGTCTTTAAGAATACGTTTAGTTCGGCAGTCCCACAATCAAAGGCGTTACAATCATGGCTTGTTCCTAGTATCTGGATTTGCAAGCGATTCTCTCCTTTTCTGCATTGCCCTCTTAAGAGCATCGTTCGGCTCGGGCGGATTGCTTATTAAGTCGAGCACGATCTTGGCGGATTTGAAATGCAGATTTATCACCCTTTCCTGTTCCAGTACTGCATTTGCCTTGTCCAGCGCGGCAGATACCAAAAATTGGTTCAACGTCGATCCGAGCAAAGCTGCCGCTTCGGTAATCTTCTCGTAAACAACCTGCGGCATGCGTGCGGGGATGCGGGCTTCCCGTTCCTCTTTAACGGCCAGTGCAGTTGCAGCTGACATATCTACCTCCTCAGCTCGCGGGTCCCGGGACTCGGCGATGCAACAAAACTATATCTACTTGGCGCCAAAATGGCAACCTTAAAAAATTGAAGTGGCGCCAAAATGGTCATATTTAAGCGCTCCACTGAAAGCGTAACCGCCACATCACCTCCGCCTTTTTCCTTCCCAAAAGTCTTTGGATTCGATCTTTGTGACATCATATGCCGTCTTACGCAGTAAAGGCCCAACCTATCCAGACTCAGGTCATATGGTGGATGAAACGCCAAGCAGCCAGCTCTCAGGTCAACTACCTGGAGACCACTGGCACTCCCTTGACTCAAAGCTGACTGAGAGTCCACTTCCGACTGAGTCCAAACAATCAGTTGCTACCTGCTTTCAAAGAAAGCTGTCGTTTTGCCTCCCTGAAGGCAAGCAAAGACATTTTACATTCAGCCACTTATGGTGTTAAAGTGGTGTGAGAAAGGCTGAGCTATTTAAAGACCGGTCATAAAGTGCTGCGATTGCCTGTCAATCGGCGTTGGCAATTGACCCATTGACTTTAGATTTATGTTTTTGAGAGAAGACGCAGGATATCCGGGCTCGTTTAAAGGTCTGGAGCACGTTTGACAGGTCACAGGAGAACTCCAAAATGCTTGCGTCCAGATCACTGCGTCTTCCGTATTGGAGCATTATTCTCTTTGCTTTACTGGTAACGGGATGCTCCACTTTCGGCCGTGAAAAGGTCGTGAAACACCCGATCCCTCATCTTTACGGGGCAGACGCGCCTCAATTTTCTCGCACCATGGGGCTGCTTGGCATGGGCATCCTGGATGGCAACCGGGTGGACGTGCTTTTGAACGGCGACGAGATCTTCCCGGCGATGCTGCAAGCAATCCGAAGTGCCAAAAAAACCATCACCTTCGAGACGTTCATTTACTGGTCCGGGTCGATCGGCAGTGAATTCACCAATGCCCTTGCCGAACGTGCCCGCGCCGGTGTCAAAGTTCACCTCCTGCTCGATTGGATCGGCAGCAGCAAGATGGATGCATCTCAACTCGCATTAATGGAGCAGGCTGGAGTCCAGGTGCGGAAATATCATAAACCATATTGGTATCAATTAAGCCGACTGAACAATCGCACACACCGCAAGTTACTGATCGTTGACGGACAAACTGGTTTTACCGGTGGAGTTGGTATTGCAGACCAATGGTCTGGCCACGCACAAGACCCGGCGCATTGGCGCGATTCGCACTATCGTGTCCAGGGTCCCGTGGTAGGACAGATGCAGGCGGTCTTTATGGACAACTGGATCAAAGTAAGCGGTGACGTTCTTCCCGGGCCCGAGTATTTCCCTCCGTTGCAGCCAAGCGGCTCCGGCAAAGCGCACGTATTCAGCAGTTCTCCTTCGGGTGGGAGTGAAAGCATGCGGTTGATGTTCTTACTTGCCATCGCGGCCTCCAGTCGCTCGATTCAACTTTCCACTCCCTACTTCATTCCCGATACCTTGACGATCAAAGCACTGACCGATGCAGCAAAGCGCGGCGTAACCGTCCGGATCATTACCGCCGGAAGCCACTCGGACAGTGAGACGGTAAGGCGTGCGTCGCGTGCGCGCTGGGGTGCCTTGCTTGAGGCTGGCGTTGAAATACATGAATATGAGCCGACCATGTACCACTGCAAGACCATGATCGTGGACGGGGTCTGGACATCGGTCGGCTCAACGAATTTCGATCCCCGTTCCTTTGTCCTCAATGACGAGGCAAATTTGAACTATTACGACGGCGATTTTGCCCGGCGCCAGATCTTGATTTTCCAGGAAGACTTGGCACGTTCGCGACAGGTAACCTTTCGTGAGTGGAAGGACCGTCCGCTTGTCGAAAAAATCTGGGAACATGCTGCATCGCTTTTTGGTTCGCAGTTATGATCCGGATACTGCCTGATTACGAATGCCATGACATCGGTTAGCCATCAAACCCTCAACTGAGAAGAGGGTTTCGTGTGCGATCCGTTGTCTTTCACCCTTCCAGACGTCTTCAGATTACGTACTTCCAGAAAAGACCATTCCCTAATCCCCATTAACTTTCCATTCGCTTCCGTCTCATAAATGAGCTATATTGCCCCAACTATTTTAATACCTTGGAGCTGTCACCGGCGGCCTGAAAGTGCTGTCGATGTGGCGCTTTGAAAATGTTTCTTCTTCCGCTTTTGGCTTTTCTTCGTAGTTGAAAATTTCACACGCTTCTTCCGTTTTCTTCCCGCCTTTAATCCTTTTCTTCCCTGTTCTTTCCAGATGTTAGATGATTGCCCCGGGGGTACCGGGTCATGAAGCGCATCAGAAAACGGCTGTGTCGGTGTTGCAAAGAGTCCTTCCAGCCAGACTATCGTAATACCAAGTCACAAGCCTATTGCAGCAACCCGGAGTGTCGCAAAAGCCAGTAAGACTGCGAGTCAACGGCGTTGGACTGTCAATAATCCCGGCTACTTCAAGGGTGGCGACCACGTTGAACGGGTGCGAGACTGGCGTAAAGCAAACCCCGGACGCGGTCGCCGGAAAGGGACCGGTGATGTGTTACAAGATGACTGCCCTCGAATTCCGCTTATGAAACAGGAGGTTGCCTGTGGTTTGGCCCTTGTCCCGCAGGTATCTGCCCCTGTGCTACAAGATTACTGTCTTACACAACATCCCGTTTTCATAGGGCTATTAGCTCATTTTGCCGGTACGGTGTTACAAGAGGACATAGCAGGTTGTTGAAAATCAAATAGATAAAACTGCGATTTTATGATACATTATCGCGCATAACTCGCTGCTATTACTGGAGAAACTTATGCGCGGACCAGACAGTAAAACAGAGGCATTGTTCACGT
>Ga0209123_1003855_pt1 | contig 10796 bp, 11 predicted proteins | sample BarGraIncu00431A_FD_184500 | JGI IMG/M metagenome (GOLD analysis project Ga0209123, IMG submission 184500) | Arctic peat soil microbial communities from Barrow, Alaska, USA - Barrow Graham LP Incubations 004-31A (SPAdes) (version 2) | ecosystem: Environmental > Terrestrial > Soil > Wetlands >...
ACCGCCATAGTCCCTATCATAAGCACTCTTAAAGCCATCATATGCATTATGTATTTCATCCTCGCCAAGTTCTTCTCCGAGCCCTTCTAAATCAGCCTTAGAATCCATATTCTTTACATGTGCTACTATTTTTTCACTGGATTCTATAATGTTTTCTCTTTCTTCAATCCACTGTTGCCCTAAAGAACTAAGCACATCCATTATCCCTGGCATTCCACGTCTGCTTTGCTTAGGAAAATAAGTACCTGCATAAAACGGCTTTTTATCTGGCGTCATAAAAATAGTTAAAGGCCATCCACCACTTCCTGTTAAAGCTTGGCATACCGTCATATAGATGCTATCTACATCAGGACGTTCTTCTCTATCTACCTTTATTGCTACAAAATATTTATTTAAAATAACGGCCACTTCTTCATCTTCAAAAGATTCTTTTTCCATTACATGACACCAATGGCAAGTAGAATAGCCGATTGAAAGGAAGATTGGTTTATCTTCTGCTTTTGCCTTTGCAAATGCTTCTTCACCCCATGGATTCCAATTTACTGGATTATGTGCATGCTGCAGAAGGTATGGTGACTTTTCATTAATTAATCTGTTAGGCTTTCTGTTTTCTTTAATAGTATCGGGTTTAGTCATAGCTACAACAACTCCTATCAAATATGTATTAACAATATTGTGCCCAAGGTAATTACTTTAAGTCTATAGAAAAAGAGAAGTAATGCACTTTTATTCCTTCTTAATTTGTATCACAAATTTATATAGGGGTTATTGCGTTTTATTTGAACATTATGAACCAAGAAGCATATCAGATTATTCTCTATTTCTTATTAATTGTCGAGCAAATGACCTTGAATGCTCAATTTTATCATCCGTTATAAAGACAGTTTTATACCCAAAATCTCTTTCAGCAAGCATTCCAACATATTTTAATTGAGAGTGCTTACAATACCTTTTTATGCCTTCTTCAAATAAATCAGCCCCTACTTCTGGTCTATACCCACAAGTAGTTATTATAGCTAACTTTTTTCCGTTCCACAGAGAGGGACCTTTTTCATCACCATAATACTTATTCATTCCATATACCAAACGGTCCAACATTGATTTCATAGGTGGTGTACAGTACCATGAATAAATAGGCGTAGCTAAAATAATAACATCACAATTATATATTTTATCAAAAATTTCCTGCATATCATCGACATGTCGACATCCAAAAATTGTCCAGTCCTTTTGGCAGTTCCGACAAGCAGTACAATGTTCAATATGTTTATCATAAAGCCAAATCAAATCATACTGAACTTGTTGTAATTGAAGTTCGTAAGTAAATGACTTTAATAATTTAGATGTATTTCCATTTTTACGTGGGCTTCCCACAAGAATACAACATTTCATTTTATACCTCCATTTGTTAATAAATACTCCATGCAAAACACGCAATTAAATAAATGATACTTATAACCTTATTGATAATTGATATTCAATTAATAGCCTGTAATTAAATGCTTAAATAAATCTGTAGCTTTTTAGAATAAGAATAAAACAGAAAATTGTAAATGAGGATAAAATAGTAGTAGTTGCAACTAATTGTCCAGCTAGTTCATCATTTGATTTCACATTTTGTGCCATAACATAGCTTGATACTGCTATAGGTGATGCAAATATAGAAATCAAAACTCCAAGTTCAAACTGTCTAAAACCAATCAAAATCGCTGATAAAATAATAATTCCAGGTATTACAATTAACTTAAATATGGAAACCCAAGCAATGTACTTAATATTTTTTAGAGCATCACCAACAACAAAACTTCCTCCCAATATTATAAGTGCAAAAGGAGTTGCTATCTTTGAAATGTCTAAAACGGTTTTTGCAATGACATTAGGAAGTTTTATCCCTGTTACTGCCATTATTATTCCTAAAACACAAGAAATGATTAACGGGTTTTTAATTACATCCATAAGAGTTTTTTTTATTGACCTTGCCTCATTGTTTTCTTTGTTTTCATATTCTGCCAGTACTACAACAGCTAAAAAATTATATAGTGGAACTACAAAAACAGCAAGCATAGAAGTTATTCCCATATCGGCTTGACCAAATAAATTCATACAAATCGGCACTCCAAACAATACATAATTGCTCCTGAAAAGTGCCTGGATAAGCACTCCTCTATTTATATTTTGCTTTTCAATTCTTGGAATAATTAAGGTTAGTAAAATAAATGTTACAAGAATAGAACATACTACAAAAACAATTAGTCTTAGATTAAAAGTGCTTTGTATATCGCTTAAATAAATATTATTAAACAACATCAAGGGTAAAAAAAGCTTGAACGTCAATTTGTTTGCTGTTTTAAAAAATATTTCATCACATATCTTGAAATATTTTAGTCCCCACCCCACACCCATCATTATTAGAAGCGGTAAAACTACGTTAAGTGAAAAAATAAAATTCTGCATCTTTACTCCCTTTTAAAATTATTTTATGCTAATGTTTCTTTATCTATATCATTATATTTATGCATATCTTCTATATTTGTAATAATAAGTCCTATGAAGATTGTAACATGTTTTACATGATTCTATATACTTTTATAAATATATCCATATACAACGTTTCTTTAGTTAATCCAGTTTGTTTTACAGCTCTATTAATTGATAACCATTTAAAAAGCTCAAAAAAACCAGCACTAAAAATTAATTTAGTGCTTTCTTTAAATACTACTTTACGCTATCAATTAAACTTTAACCACTGACAAGTAGAATAGTCTATTGAAAGGAAAATTGGTTTATCTTCTGCTTTTGCTTTTTCAAAGGCTTCTTCTGACCAACAATTCCACTCTACTGAATTATATGCGTGTTGAAGAAGGTATGGTGACTTTTCATTAATTAATCTATTTGAATTTTTATTTTCTTTAGCAGTGTCTAGTTTAGTCATAGTTTTTAATCTTTTAATATAAACATTTGACTACAAAGTTTTCTTCCTGATTCAGTTTTAAAAATTTTATTATAAGTATTTTGTATAGTTTCTTTGTCATTTTGATTTTCATATAAATTCACTAGAAAATCAGCCTCTATTAAAATCTGATAATCAATCCCATCAATATTGGAATAAGTATGATGGTGAGCTACCAAATAGCTAACGCGCTCAACTAGCTCCTTCTTAAACTCAAGTCTATTTAATAATTCTTCTGCATAAATAGGTCCTTCCTGTTCCTGAAGCTTACCATTACATTTTCCATATTTCTTCATAGAAACTTTAATCCCTATATCATGAACAATGGTTGCCACCTCTAAAATTTCCATGTCATCAAACGAAATTTTTTCCATGTTGCCAATTAGCTTTGCAAACTCGTGCACCTTTATAAAATGTTGAATTAACTCTGGCTCACCTGCATTAAAATCAAACATTTCTAAAATTCAATTTTCATAAAACCCACTGTGAAAGGTAAATGTTTAAACTTTCTTGAACCAGTATGTATAAATCCTAAACCGATATACCAATTTTTTAATATCGTACTTTCTTCAATTAATCCAATATTAATCCTATTTGCACCCATTTCTCTGGCTTTATTCATAGCAAAAACAATCATTTCTTTTCCATAACCTTTACTACGATATTCTGCTAGTATTGCAAGATTATTTAGTTCAAAACTTCCACCATCATTGTATTTAAGCGAAAAATAACCTACTATATTAGCATTATCAATATAAGCAAACATTGGCCGGCCTTCTTCATACTGCTTATATAATTTTTCAATTTTCATAAAAGTTGCATTCCCTGGACAATTCTCTTTTGTAATGCTAAACTCTTGTGCTTGTGTTTTAAAACTGTTCCTGATTATTTGTACACATACTTTAATCTCATCTCTTTCGATATGCCTTATCATTTTTATCACTTCCATACTTACATTTAATTGATAATCCTCATTTTCTGAATCATTCTAAAATATGTTATATCTGTCACTTACTTATTACTACCATTTATTTATAAATTAGTTAAAACCTATAATAATAATTACTTCAAATTCAATATCAGAGTATTTTATATCAAAAAATCCATTATACTTTTCTACTGTTTTTCTTACATTGGATAATCCTATACCATGACCTTTAAGTTTTTTACTTGTTTTAATTTTACCTTTGTCAAGAACAATCTTCTCATGAAAGCTATTAGCAATTTTAAGAATTAAGTTAAACCCTTTAATCTCTGCATTTATATTTATATACTTTTGTGTTTCACCAACTATTTTATTACAAGCATCTATTGCATTTTCAACACAATTACCTATAATAATCGATAAATCAAGATTGTCTATATTAATATCCTCTGGTATATTTAAATTAGCCTTGAACTTAATATCATTTTTAACAGCGATACTCATATAATGTTTTAGTATTGAATCCACGGTGAAATTTTTGCATAAAATTTCTATATTTTGAGATATTTCATTTTCGTTAAATTTCTCCAAATATTCTGAAGCTGCTACATAGTTTTCAGCATCTATCATTGACTTTATTGCTAAAAGATGATGCCTAGTATCATGTTTAAACGCATAATAATTTTCAAAAGAATTATTTAAATTTTTGTAATTTTGTCTTTGTAATTCTATTTGAATGTCTACAGTTCTAACCTTATCTTCTAACTCAATATTTTTATTTACAGATGACATGGTAATAAAAATTATTATATATGATAGGATAATTATAATTATAAATAACAAACTATTAAAAAAACCATAAGAATTAATAAAATTATAAGAATATAACTCATAATACCTAAGTAAGAATATAAATACCGTTATGCTATAAAATGAGATTATATTTATTACTTTATTAGATACTAATTTAATAATTTCTTTATAAGTCCCTCTAAAATAAAAATATATTAAAGGTACACATACTAATTGAATAAAATCTCTTAATAATAGTGAAAAATATATATATAAATCATAATTTTTAATATGAAGGAAAATAAGTAAATAGCTACTAATAATTAGCATCATATTAGAAAACAGCCATATAGTAAACATAGTAAATATTTTTTTTGAAAGTGATTCTTCAAAAACTAAAGAGATATAAATGATGAAAGTAAATCCCAATAAATACGGTAAATATTCATAGAAAATAGTGTCTTTAAAAAAGATATAAAAAAGAACATATATAACCAAGGTTGTCAAAGAATTAATTAATAAAATAAAAAAAGCATCCTTAATACTTCTTTTTTTTGTAAGTAATAAATGTATATAACCCACATTTATTAACAGTGTAAAAATATCACTTAATATTAAATTCAAAACCTCACCCCTATAAACTTCATATGCAAATTATATATTCATATAACAATATACCACAAACTAATAAATATCGGTGAAAAATTTAGCACATACTAAAACAGGGCATCATTAAGATAACCCCGTTTTAAAAATTGATTATGTGTTATAATCATTGGTAAACATACCCAGTAAAATTATATAGTTACTTAACTTAGAATACGTAGTTCAAATTCTTTTTTGCAACTAGGGCATTGAACTGTATGCTTACCCCTCCTTCGAGGCAAACGAAGTACCTTCTTGCAATGTGGGCATTTACGAAAACGATGTGTTTTAATTTCTTTAATTTTTCGAATTTCTAAATTTCCTTTCGCGCGAGCAGGCCTCCAAATCTTCATAAACTTTTCATTTTCCATACGTCTTTTGTAAATATTTTTAGATAATGTTCTGAAAATAGTAAAAATCAAAACAACAAACATTAAAATACTAATAATACCAGAACTTACAAAAGCATTAACAATTATCAAAACAAAATATGCTGCTATCAAAGCGTTATACAGTTGATCTGTACCATATCTGCCATACATAAATTGCGCTAGCTTATCCCTGAATTTTCCCATTTTACTCACTCCTCATTAATATAGTTTTTCTTAGCACCCACAAAATAATCTTGCAAAACAAATACCTAAGCATATCTTATTTAAACTGATTGTCGGCATGCCATAGTTCTGGCTCCGCTGCTGATACACACGACCGCCACTTTGTATTAGATTTAATATCCTTTGATATTCAGGATTATTAGGTTCCATTTGTACTGCCGTTTTCGCGTGATTTAATGATGTTATTATGTTGCCCACACCGGAATTTGCAAGTGAACTGTAATAGTACCACTCTGCACCCCTACTTGTGATACTCTCTAGCACATTGAGTGCTTCATTATAATATCCTGCATTCAAATAGCTATTAACCGGATCAAACTGCGAATACTCAGCTCTTTGCCTTTGACCACCACCGAAAGAACCAAAACCTTCAAAGGGGTTGAAACCTCCAAAGGGATCATCTCCTCCATTAGAACTGTTCCCGTTAGTATATGAATTTTGGTTGCCGTAACCACCATTACTCTGGGTGGTTTTCCCACTTTTTATCTGCTGGTAAGCAGCGTTAATTTCGCTCATTTTTCTTGTGGCATCAGGATCTCCTTGATTTAAGTCTGGATGGTATTTTTTCGCTAGTTTGCGATAAGCTTTAGTAATTTCTTCCTTGGAATCAGTTGAGGAAACACCAAGTATTTCGTAAGGATCAGATATCATTATTCGTGCACCTCCTTTATCTTATTTTTTTCTGCTTCATACTTTGTCCAAACTCCTGAATAAAGGATATTTTCAATCAGTTCTTTATCTTGATTAATTGGCAGCTGTTTATAATTTTCACTGCACTCAGCCATAAGCAGATTTAAAATATCATAAAAATCTTCAGATGATGACATAAAGAGCGGATTATACCGTTCATTTTTTATATCGGACTTTAAATCCATGCAAGCATCCATTATATATATAAACTTTCCTAGGGATGTTCCAAAATTCCGTAATCTCTGAGCATATTCATCTTCCTTTAAAACAAAAATTTCACCCATTAGTTTTCCAAAACACTTTGCAGGAATATCAGGATTTAATTCTCCTGATTTTTCAATTTCAGAAAGCTCCGTAATACAATTGCTAATTGCAGTGCATTGACTTGGATATAACTCTTCAATACGCTTATATTCTCGTTTAAATAGTTTTGACGCACTCAGTGAAATTATATTTTTATCATCTTCCCAATCGTCAAGTAAATTGTAATAGGCCAGTACAACATTCATGTCAGCGGCATAATTAGTCATTTCATTCTGCCAATATTCATGTGGCTTCAAAGGATGAATTATACACCGCTCATCTAGCAACTTGTTATCAGTCTTATAAAGTGCAGAAAGAAACAATACAAGAAAAGTCATGTCATAAGTAAGGGTGAAACGACTTACTATTCCGTGCCTTGTTCCCAGAGTCTTACATAAACCACAATAACATGCCTTATATTGATTTTTTTCTTCTAGTGTTAATTTATCCGTATTCGCCACTATATACCCAAAAATACTATTCGCCTACCTTATTTTTATTTTTAATCTTTAATTGTTATTTTTCATTATCTTCATTGTTTTCATTATCTTCACTATTATTTGTATTATCTGTGATATCATCCTGAGGAACTTTGCTCTGAATGGTTTCTAATACTTTTGATAACTCATTAGAGGCTTCAACCATCTGAGACTTATCTTTACCCTTTAATGATTTTTTTGTTGATTTAATAACTTCTTTGAGCACTGTACTATCATCTTTATCAAGCTTTTTCATAATAGCTGATGCCTGATAAATCAATTGTTCAGCGCGGTCCTTTATGTTAACCTCTTCTTTATTTTTTGCATCTTCTGCAGCAAACTGCTCTGCATCGCGAATAGCTTGATCAATTTCCTGTGTACTAAGATTTGAAGAAGAAGTAATATTAATGTTTTGTTCTTTGCCAGTTCCAAGGTCTTTTGCAGATACATTTACAATGCCATTTGCATCAATATTGAATGTTACCTCGATTTGTGGAACGCCTCTTGGTGCACGGCGAATACCACTTAGTTTAAATTTACCTAATGTTTTGTTGTGAGACGCCATTTCACGTTCACCTTGCAAAACATGAATTTCCACTGATGTTTGGAAACTGCCAGACGTAGTAAAAATTTGACTCTTTTTTATTGGAAGTGTTGTATTCCGGTCAATAATTCTCGAAAAAACCTTTCCCATGGTTTCTATACCTAGTGAAAGTGGTGTTACATCCAAAAGCAATAAGCCTTTCACAACACCTACAAGAACCCCAGCCTGAAGTGCAGCGCCCATTGCAACACATTCATCAGGATTAACGCCTTTAAAAGGTTCTTTCCCTATGAACTTTTTCACTGCTAGCTGCACTGCTGGAATACGACTAGATCCTCCAACAAGTAAAATTTTGCTGATATCAGAACTACTAAGACCAGAATCACCCATCGCTTGCTTTACTGGACCCATTGTGGCATCCACCAGTTGCGCCGTAAGTTCATCAAATTTCGCCCTTGTAAGGGTAATATTCATATGTACTGGACCCGACTTACCTGAAGTAATAAATGGAAGATTTACCACAGTTGATGTTACACCGCTGAGTTCAACTTTTGCTATTTCTGCAGCCTCTTTTACGCGTTGCATTGCTGTAGAATCTTTGGTAAGATCAATACGATTTTCCTTCTTGAATTCGCGTGCAAGATAATCAACCACTAATTTATCAAAATCATCACCACCAAGGCGATTATTCCCCGCAGTAGCAAGTACTTCAATAACTCCATTGTTGATGTCAAGAATGGACACATCAAATGTCCCGCCTCCCAAATCATACACCATGACTTTTTGTGCTATTTCTTTATCTACACCATAAGCAACAGCCGCTGCGGTTGGTTCATTAATTATTCGTTGTACATTTAACCCAGCAATTTGACCTGCATCTTTGGTTGCTTGCCTTTGTGCATCTGTAAAGTATGCAGGCACCGTAATCACAGCGTCTGTTACACTTTCGCCCAGATAACTCTCTGCATCAGTTTTTAGTTTTTGTAAAATCATTGCTGAAATTTCTTGTGGTGAATATTTCTTACCATCAATATTAGCTCTAAAGTCACTGCCCATTTCTCGTTTAATGGAACTTATTGTACGCTCATGATTTGTAACTATCTGATGTTTTGCAGGCTCACCTATCAACCGTTCACCTGTTTTAGCGAATGCAACTATAGATGGAGTTGTACGTCCCCCTTCTGCATTATGAATTATGACGGCCTCTCCACCCTCCATTACAGACACACATGAATTTGTTGTACCTAAATCAATACCTATTATTTTAGACATTATATTATCTCCTTTATATTAAAAAATATTTACATTCATTAGTTACTTCTCACCGCAAATCAGAAGTTTTCTTTGCTGCAATTATAGAAGGAATTATACCTGCCATAAAAGAAACTACCATACTGCTAATAACAAGCACCATGCCTCCACCCACAAAATGTTTGAAAATATCTGAATCACCTATGATTTTTTTGATAGACCCATTCATTGGCATTATCAAAATCAAGGTAATTCCAATCCCTATTATATCAGAGGCAAAACCAACAATAAATGTTTCAGCATTAAAAAGCAGGAAAATATCTTTCTTGGATGCACCAATACTACGTAGTATACCTACTTCCTTATTCCTCGCAAAAACGGAAATATATGTGCTTGTACTACTCATAATGATAACTATCACAAGTGAAATCCCTGCAAATACAATCATTTTGCACCTCGTTTTCATCATATAATCCTGATTATCGCTTAAAAACGCCATTATAAGCAAAATCACCATGATACATATACTTCCAATAAATGAAATGAAAAGTGTTTTTTCTTTATTGGTCATCAAGTGGTTAGAACTAAGGGATAAAGCGGTTAATAAACTCATAGAAGTTTTTTTGCCTTTTTCTTTTTTCCCATTTATTTGTTTTACGGGCTTTTCTACAACCAAATGATAGGGACTCGAATCATTAGTTACCTTACCATCAAAAAGTTTTATAATTCTTGTAGAATACTTTTGTGCAAGCTCCATATTATGAGTAACCATGATAACCAGTTTATCCCTAGAAATTTCTTTTAAAATTTTCATAATTTCTAGACTTGTTTCTAAGTCCAGTGTACCTATTGGTTCATCCACAAGCAAAATATCCGGATCATTCACTAGTGCTCTTGCAATAATAGTACGTTTCACTTCGCCTTTGGTGATTTGATTTGGTTTTTTATTAAGATTATCACAAAGGTGAACCTTTTGGAGAACCTCAATCGCTCGCGTGCGGCGTTCTAATTTTGTAACACCCGCAAGTTTCATAGTAATCTCAACGTTTGCAAGCACAGTCTCATGCTCAATCAAATTATAGCTTGGAAGCACAAGTCCAACAGACTTATTACGGTAATCATCCCAATCTCTATTTGAAAATCCCCTTGTAGAATTCCCATTTATAGATAAATCACCACTGGTATATTTTTCAAGTCCACAAATAATCTTCAAAATAGTTGTTTTTCCAGAATCCGGAGGCCCCAGAATAGATACAAATTCATTCTCTCTAAAATCAATATTGATACCTTTTAAGTCATTTATTGTTGAAGCTCCTATTGTTGAAACTCCCGTAGCGTATTCTTTTACAATGTTTTTAAGAATCAGCATTTGATTTAGGCCTCCTTCTTCTATATTATATTATCATCATACAATATTAATATAAACTGAATATAAACTAGGACTTAAATTAAGAAAAAAATTTGTTTACAATAAACTGATAAACTATCATAATAAAAGTATAAGAGGGGTGCTTTCAAATGTTTCATATCTTAGTTGTAGAAGATGACAAAAATACAAGGAAATTAATGCAAGCAGTATTGCTTCAAAATGGTTTTGAAGTTA
>Ga0209123_1003857_pt1 | contig 10795 bp, 8 predicted proteins | sample BarGraIncu00431A_FD_184500 | JGI IMG/M metagenome (GOLD analysis project Ga0209123, IMG submission 184500) | Arctic peat soil microbial communities from Barrow, Alaska, USA - Barrow Graham LP Incubations 004-31A (SPAdes) (version 2) | ecosystem: Environmental > Terrestrial > Soil > Wetlands >...
ACTGGTCCTGAATGTTAAAAGGCGTTTTAGGCATAATCCGCTCCTTTACCCAAAAAATTCAATCACATGTTCAAGGATACTAGCAAAACTTTCAGGATATTCAAGCCAATAAATATCTTTTTCCTTGTTGAACCAGGTCATCTGTCGTTTTGAGTAGCGCCTGGTATCCCTCTTAATGAGGCTAACAGCCTCATCCAGCGTTATTTCTCCGGCAAGGTGGGAAGATATCTCCTTGTACCCGATGGAGCGCAGCGCCTTCAATTCTCTGCCGTATCCCAAGGCGAGTTGGCCGGCAACCTCCGCGACCAGTCCATCGAGCAGCATACCATCCACCCGCAGGTTGATGCGGCGGTACAGTTCCTGCCGCTCGACCCGGATGGCCATTTTCAACGGGTGGTAGTAGCCACCGGAGAAAGCGTGCTCGGAGCGGAAGGCCGAAATCGGGCGGCCGGTCTGACTGTAGACCTCCAAGGCACGGATGAGGCGCAGTCGGTCATTTTGATGCAGGCGGGAAGCAGTTTCCGGGTCCACCAGCGCCAACCGCCGCAGCAGCTCCTCGCCGGGGAGGTCGGCGAACTGGAGGCGCAGTTCCGGGTCCCCGTCAGGAGAATCGACCAGTCCTTCGAGGAGGGCACGAATGTAGAGCCCGGTGCCGCCGACCACGATGACCTTCTTACCTCTGCTGTCGATATCGGCGATGGCGGCGGCCGCCTCGCGCCGGAAATCCGAGGCGGTGAAGCTGAGGTCAGGCGTTATGATGCTCAGCAGATGGTGGGGGACCCGGGCCAGTTCCCCGGCCGAGGGCTTCGCCGTGCCGATGTCCAGGCCGCGGTAAACCTGCATGGAGTCGGCGTTGACGATCTCCGCCCCGATTTCCTCGGCTATTCGTACCGCCAGCTCGCTTTTCCCGGAGCCGGTAGGCCCCGAAAGGACGAGGAGCTTGATCTTTTCTATAACCATAGTACCTGCTTTGTTTTAAATAAAGCCCCGGGTTGTAGGGGCAAACCTTGTCTTCCATCGTTCCCACGCTCCTGCGTGGGAGTGCATCCGGGGACGCTCCCGCGTCCCAGCGTGGGTGCCCTATCGGTGGTTTAGCCTAGCCTCCGATGCTGGGCGCCGGCGAAAACCTACCCCCGCTTGAACATCTTCTCCATTTCAGCGAGCGTGATCCTTTGCAGCACCGGCCTGCCGTGAGGACAGTTGCTGGAAAAAGCAGTCTGATCCATCTGGCCAAAAAGTGCCACGATCTCCTGCTGCGTGAGAGTCCGGCGGCCGCGCACGACGCTGTGGCAAGCGACCCGGGCCAGGATGTCTTCCTGCACATCGGAAAAAGTTCTGCTTCGGCTAAGATTCCCTAGCTCCTCTAGGATATCCCGTATGACACGCAGATATTCCGAGCCGGACAAGATCTGCGGCACCCCCTTTAATAGCCAGGTATTCCCCCCGAATTCCTCCAAAGCAAAGCCGAGGCGGGCCAGCTCGTCAACATGCTCCAGAAGTGCGGCCGACTCCCGAAAAGAGAGTTCAACGGTCTCCGGAAAGAGGAGCCCCTGGCTATCAACCGCTTTACCGGCAAACTCTCCTTTGAGCCTCTCAAAGGCTACCCGCTCGTGGGCCGCGTGCTGGTCAATGAGCACGAGATCAGTACCCTGCTGGCAGAGTATGTAGGCCGCATTGAACTGGCCGATTACCGAAAGCGAGGAGAAGTATCCGGGCTCCTCCGCCATCCCGGCAGCAACCTTTCCTGCCATCTCGACAAATTGCTCCGTTGCCGGCTCTGTCTTAGGACCTGCTGTTTGCTCTCCGGTTTGCTCAGTCGTTGAATCTTCTGTTGAGTCAGCGGAAACCTGCGAGGCGCTTTCACGCACCTGCGAAGGGGGAACCTGCGTTATTCCTCCAGCGAACGTCTGCGTCGCGGAGACTTCCCTTTCCCTGGCGAATCTAGTCTCTTCGGAGGCGCTCGGCGTCTCACGGGCGGGGAGCTGCGGCAGTTGCGAGGGCTGCAAGAAGGGTCGCAGCGGCGGTTGCGGACGCGCTTTGAAATCGACCAAAAGCTCCCTCACCTCGGCGACCCTTGCCGCGCTTGCTCCATAGGAAGCTGGCTGCGGCGAATCAAGCGGCAGAGTCGCCTGGCCCCGGGCCGGGGCCGCGGGAAACGGTGTCACCTGCGAAGTCATCCCAGCTCTTTGCTGTTCGCGCTTGAGCCACGGTGTCTGCTTCAGGACCGACTCCACGGCGCCCTGAATGGCGTCATGCACCCTCCCCTGCTCGCGAAAGCGGACCTCGTGCTTGGTGGGATGTACGTTCACGTCCACCTCGCCCGGAGGAATCTCAATGAAGACGGCAACCACAGGGTAGCGACCACGCTCCAGGAAATTGCGGTAGGCCTGAAGGATCGCGTGCTGCACCACCTTATCCTTGATGAACCTGCCGTTTATATAGGTATAAAGATGGCTGCCGGCGCTGCGGCTGCACTCCGGGGCTGCCACCAGCCCCGTCACCTTCAGCCCACCCGCATCGTGATAGGAAACGGGATACAATGAAGCAGCGATCGGGCGGCCCAGCATGGTGGCCACGCGTTCCTTGAGATCCGAGTCGAGGGCGCGGAAAACCAGCTTGCCGTCGTTTAGATAAGAAAAGCGCACCTCCGGCCTGGAAATGGCGAGGCGCGTCAAGAGTTCCCCGACATGCCCCCCTTCGGTTTCCGAACTCTTCATAAACTTGAGCCGAGCTGGCGTATTAAAGAAAAGGTTCCTGACCGCGATGACGGTGCCTGCCGCCATGCCGCACCCTTTCACCTCCTTGATCCGTCCCCCTTCGGCGTAAATTTCAGTCCCTTCGACGGTCGCAGCTGGCCGGGTAGAGATGGTCAGTCGGGAAACCGAGGCGATCGAGGGGAGCGCTTCACCGCGGAAGCCAAGCGTCGAGAGAGAGAACAGATCCTCGTCGCAGGTAATCTTGCTGGTCGCGTGACGCTCGAGAGCGAGGAGCGCGTCCTCGCGAGACATGCCACTTCCGGTATCGGAGACCTTAATGAGTCTTCGACCTCCCGACTCGATCTCCACAATAACTTCTCTGGATCCGGCATCAAGGGCGTTTTCCACCAATTCCTTGGCAACTGAGGCGGGCCGCTCCACCACCTCGCCAGCGGCAATCTTGTTGGTTAAGTTTTCCGGAAGTATCCTAATCGTTGTTGCCAAAGCAAACCTCACTAAAATCGCATTAAACGCGAGGCTCAAGATACCTTATGAGTCGGTTGTTTGTAAATCGCAGATTACACTCAAGTAGCGACGCATTGCATTCGTCTCCGCCTTCTCCGCCTTACTCGGCCTGTCCTCGCCTGCCCTCTCCAATTCCGCTTTGTTTGCAGGCCAGCTAAAGAGTGTTATAAGGTAGAGCATGAAACTACGTTCACCTATTGTCGTCTGCTGCATCGCACTCATTGTTTTCACCATTTTTGCCAGCCGAACAGCTGCGGCACACTCGCCATTAGCACACCCTCCGTATTCCTATCTGCTGCAAGTTAACGGGCATACCTATCGGGAAAAAAGCCCTAACCTGAGACTGGCGCCTGCAAGCCTGACCAAGATCATGACGGCGCTCGTGGTTCTAGAGAATAGCCGCCTGGATGAGGTTGTAACCGTCAGTGCCGGGGCTGCCCGGGAGACCGGCAGCAGAATCGGCCTCAGGCGCGGCGACCGTCTTAAAGTCCGGGATCTCCTGGCCGCGACCTTGATAGCTTCAGCTAACGACGCGGCGCGCGCCTTGGCCGATCACCTGGGAGGCAGCCAAAAGGCATTCGTGATGCGGATGAACGATCGGGCTCGCAGCCTCAAACTGCAGAACACGCATTTTACCAATGCCTGCGGGCATGACCAAAAGGGGCTTTACACCACCGCGAATGACCTGGCGATCCTCGCCGAGCGCGCACTACGTACCCCGCTCTTCGCCGAACTGGTGGCTCGGCGTACCATGCGCATCACAACCATGAAAGGCAATCGCTCCTTTGGGCTTAAGAACAAGAACAGGCTGATCGGCCGGTATCCCGGAGCCAGGGGAGTAAAGACCGGCACCACTCCCAAAGCAGGTAAGTGCCTGGTAGCGCTCGCCGAGCGGGGCGACACCAGGGTATTTCTGGTTCTCATGAATGCCGGCAACCGTTGGCAAATAGCGCCAGCCCTGCTGGATGTGGGCTTTAAGTCAGGCCTCGAGGCGAAACCGGCGCAAGATCTTAAAAAATAGGGACGGGACGGGGTTGGCTCCCCTGAAAGCGCAAGACAACACAAATTTGAAAACAACTTAAGCGGGGATGGAGAAATCAATGCGGCATTACCGTAAGGAACTCTGGTTCGAGATCAAAACAAGGCGTGGTTTCGTCAACATCACCCGCGACCTGGAGCGCTCCCTTGCTGAAAGTGGTATCCAAGAGGGGCTGATCTTATGTAACGCGATGCACATCACGGCTAGCGTCTTCATAAACGATGATGAGTCTGGGCTACACCAGGACTTTGAACAGTGGCTGGAAGGTCTTGCTCCTGAAAAGCCGCACTCACGTTATCGGCACAACTCGGGTGAAGATAATGGTGATGCCCACCTGAAAAGGACCATCATGGGACGCGAAGTAGTGGTGGCAATCACCAGCGGGAAACTCGACTTGGGCCCTTGGGAACAGGTATTCTATGGAGAGTTCGACGGAATGCGCAAGAAACGCGTACTGATTAAGATCATTGGCGAGTGAAGCCAATAATTTTTTCGCACAAAGGGAAGCAGCGGATCGGACTTGGCATCTTACCGGGCCAAGGTTCAGCCGGTGCAGCAACAATGCTGATCGGGCTAGCTTCAAGGAGACTGTCATGTCCCTTCCTTATTTTGGCAACTGGCACCCCCGTAACCTATTTCTGATATTTTCACTACTGCTGGCCCCCTTAAACTCCTGCCACGCCAAGGACATCCACCTAACTCAAATTAAGCTCCCCCCCGGCTTCGCAATCGAGATTTTCGCCGGAGATGTCCCGGGTGCCCGTTCCCTCGCTCTCGGGGCCAAGGGAACCCTTTTTGTCGGCACCCGTGACGAGGGCAAAGTCTATGCGATACGATACGCGGGGAGTCCCCGGGCAGAGGTCATCACTCTTGCCAAGGGACTCAACATGCCAAACGGCGTGGCGTTCCGGGATGGAGCACTCTATGTTGCCGAGATCAATAGGGTGGTACGTTTCGATGACATCGAGGACCACCTCAAAAACCCGCCCCGGCCGGTGCTGGTAAACGGCAGTTTTCCGCATGAACAGCATCACGGTTGGAAGTTCATCCGCTTCGGCCCTGACGGCAAGCTCTACGTGCCGGTCGGGGCACCCTGCAACGTCTGCACGTCGAAGGACCAACGTTTTGCCTCCATCATGCGCATGGCTCCGAATGGAAAAGACCTGGAGATTTTCGCGCGTGGCGTACGTAATACCGTCGGATTCGACTGGCATCCGACCAGCCACGAACTTTGGTTCACCGACAACGGACGCGACCTGCTGGGAGACGACACACCTCCGGACGAGTTGAACCGGGCGCTGGCGCCTGGTTTGCACTTCGGCTTCCCCTACTGGCACGGCCGGGAAACACCGGACCCGCAATTCGGGGGTGGAATGAAGAAAGAGGACTTCGTCCCTCCGGAGATCGAGCTCCCCGCACATGTGGCAGCTCTGGGCCTGCGTTTTTATACCGGCGCCATGTTTCCAGCCGGTTACCGCAACCAGATCTTCATCGCAGAGCATGGTTCTTGGAACCGGAGCGTCCCGAACGGCTACCGGATTTCGCTGGTCCGCCTCCAGGGTAACAAGGCAGTTTCCTACCAGGTGTTCGCCGAGGGCTGGCTTTCCGGTGGGGACGCCTGGGGACGCCCCGTCGATTTGCAAGTCATGCCGGACGGAAGCCTTCTGGTTTCCGATGACCGGGCCGGCGCCATCTACCGCATCAGCTACCGTAAATAATAGTGAGACCAAGAGGACCCCATCTTTCTCTCGCCATCCCTTCCCCGCGGAGGCCTCTCATGACTCGAATGCTTTGCCTCCTGCTGGCCTTCCTGTTTTCAGCTCCTGGTGGCCTTGCTTTTGCCCTGGAGGGCTGTCCAGACCTCACTCCTTCCGCTGCCAGGGCGCAGCTGACCGATCTGCGCCAGGAAATCCGCCACCACGACGAACTCTACTATAAAAGCCTACATCCCGAAATCAGTGATGGACAATATGACCGTCTCTTTGCTGCGTTGGTTCACCTTGAGCGTTGCTTTCCCGCAGAATCCGCCACCGGTTCACCCAGCCAAGCGGTCGGCAACGACACCACCTCAGATTCCCCGAAATTGCGTCACGACCGGCCGATGTTGAGCCTCAGCTCAGCGATTGGGCCGGATGCGATCGAAGCGCTACTGCACAGGGTTGCGGCAGCGGGGATACCGCCTGAGCTGTTGGTTCAGCCCAAGGTGGACCGCTTGCCGGTTGAATTGATTTACCTCGCTGGCCGACTTGTCTCGGCAGCGACGCGCGGAGACGGGCGCTTCGGCGAGGACGTCACAGCACGAGTCCGGAATATCACGGGAATCCCTCAGACCTTGTCCGGCTCGTTTCCAACACGGGTGGCCGTGCGTGGTGAAATATACGCGGATCTAGGCCTCATGGCGGCGGCCAAGGACACTGCGTCAGGGCAGTACGCTTCCCCGCGCCATTTTGCGGCGGGGACTCTCAGGTCTCAGGATCCCGCCGCGGCTGCACTGGCCGCCCTGCGCATCTTTCCCTTCGAACTAGTGGATGCCGAAGCAGGAGTCGGCGCAGCCTCGGATCTCGCCGCGTTGCAAAAGCTGGCGCAGTGGGGTTTTCCGGCCCGACTGGACCTTACCTGGCAGGTCCAGACACTGGAGCAGATCCGTACACTCTACCAACAATACCTTTCGAACCGTGGAGGATACCCGTTTGCGGCAGACGGGATCGTAGTGAAACTGGACAACCTGGCCGAGCGCCGCCGGCTTGGCGCAGGTGCCAGGGCGCCCTTCTGGGCCGCCGCCTGGAAATTCCCGCCGGCAACAGCTACGACGCTGGTGCGTGCCATCCGTTGGCAGATCGGTCGCACCGGACGTCGCACCCCGGTAGCGGAAGTCGATCCCTTGAGCCTTGGCGGAATTCGGGTGACCCATGTTTCGCTGCAAAACGCCGAGACTGTGGCCCGGCTCGGAATCGCTGCAGGAGACCGAGTGCTGATCGCGCTCGTTGCCGATGTCATCCCCCAGATACAGGAAGTGCTGCCCCAGAGAACGCGGGTACCCGGCACCGACGCGAAGGCAACCCACCCCGCCCCGCCCGCGCTCGACGCCTGCCTGAGTGACACGCCCGACTGTAGAGCCCAGTTCCTGGCGCGGGCGACGCATTTTGTCTCCAAGGCCGGACTCAATATCCCGGGACTCGGGCATGGGCGCCTGCAGAAGTTGGTAAGGGCAGGGTTGGTAACTGACCTGCCATCTCTCTTTCGATTAAAGTCAGAGGAGGTTTCTGCGGTTGCTGGCTTCGGAGCGCGGTCGGCGCGGCGCCTGACGGCTGCAATTGAAGGCCTCGGCCGGCCGCAATCGTTTCGGCTGGTGACCGCCCTCGGCATTCCCGGGGTTGGGCCCGCTGCGGCGAAACGACTGTCACGACAGTTCGGCACGCTGCATGAGCTGTTGGGACTTGGGCAAGGGGGTCACAAGTTAGCAGGAAAGGTACCTGAGGATCAAAAGGAAGATCAAAGCGGAAGAAACGCAGCAGAAGGTGTCCGCAGGTTTTTCGCAACGCAAGGAGGCGCAGAACTTTTGACGAGCTTTCGTCAGCTCGGGCTGCTATGAGCTAAGGTATTCCGGGCTTCGCGGGAGCGCGCACAAAAACAGCGAGACGCATGCAAACCATCAGGTTATTTCTTCCTACTGCGACGCATCGGGTAGAGACGCATTGCATGCGTCTCAACGCTGCCGACCACTATTTGACCTAATTATGATGGTGGGAAAGAGACCCATGCAATGCGTCTCTACGCGCCGGCGGTCCGGATGGCCCGTAAGAGTGGGTATGGATCGTAAAGGTAGGTATAGGTCCTAGGTATGCGCCCGTTACCGGAGCAGGCAACAGCCAATCAAAGGGTATAGAAAGGCAACCAGAGGGCTTATCGAGAGCGTGGGCTACCCAGTACAGCGCACCACGAGTACCGTGATATCATCAGGCTGTGGATCAGGCCTTCCCGTCAGGTTAATTAAACGATCGACCATTTCCAGCGCGTTTTTATGACCGCCCATCTGCTTGGCGAGTATTTTGTTGGTCAGCTCCAGCTGCGGGTTGGCATCGATCAGCCCGTCGCTGAAAAGGGCCAGCGCGTCCCCTTTCTCAAAGACAATGGTTCCCTCCTGGTAAACCTGCCCTCCCTGCACGCCGACCGGGAGACCTCGCGGAGTAAGGCTTTCAACTGAACCGTTGGCACGCCGCAGAAAAACATAACCGTGACCGCAGTCGACGAAGGTGAGGCTGCGCCGCGTCACGTCCAACTGCGCGTGAAATAGGGTCACGAAGCTTTCCGAGTTCTCCAGGTCGCTTAGGAGTGCCCCCTCTGCGAGGTGCAGCGCCTGCCCCGGGCTGTTATAGAGCGTCACGGCATGAAGCGCGGCCCTGACTGTTGCCATGAGCATGGCCGCCGCCATCCCCTTTCCCATGACGTCGCCCAAGGTGATGTTGAAAAGAGTCGGAGAGACCTCCTGCCAGTCGTAATAGTCCCCCCCGACCTGCTTCGCTGGAAGGCACTTGGCTGCAAGGTCAAACCACGGGATCTGGGGATAGCTGCGCGGCAGCAGTTTAGCCTGGATCTCCGCGGCATAAACCAGTTCCAGCTGCAGCAGATAGTGGCGCCTCTCGGAGTCCCGCAATGCGGCTTCCGCTTTCTTGCGCTCGCTGATGTCACGGTAGATCCCGATGTTGCCGGTTGGAACGCCGAAGCGGTCCAGGCGCTTCAACGCGAACAACTCTCCGGGGAACACCTCGCCGTTTTTCCTGCGGAAATTTACTTCCAGAAGCTTTCCCTCGACCGACTCCTGCAAGTCGAAAACGGCCCTGCCGGCAAGTTGGTACCCCTCCTCGTCGGCATACAGGATGCCGGCGTCCTTATCGACAACATCCTCGGTTTCATAGCCGAAAATCTCCTTCAGCGCCGGCTGGTTCACATGCTGAATTATCCGGCTGTGATCGGTCACCATGATGACGTCACGGATGCTGTTGAACAGGTTCCGGTAGTCCTCGGCCCTCTTCTCTATCTCGGCATAGGCTCTTTCCAGCGCCTGTTCCGTCTTGCGTTGCTTCGCGCGCTCCTTCGCCTCGTTCAGTGCGCGCTGCACCGCCGGGACCAGCCGCGACAGCCTGTTTTTCAAAACGTAGTCCGTGGCGCCGCTCTTAAGTGATTCGATCGCCGCTTCCTCGCCGAGTTTCCCGGAGACAAAGACAAAGGGAAGGTCGGGCAGAACTTCCCGGACCATGCTGAGCGCGCTCATTCCGTCAAAGGTCGGCAGCGCAAAATCAGCCAGGATGAGGTCGATGCCGCCGCGCTCCAGCGCGACGCCAAACTCTTCACGCCTGGAGACTACCTGAATCTCGCAGTCGACCCCTTCCGCGGAAAGGGCCATCTGGACCAGTTCGGCGTCCATGGGGTCATCCTCGAGATGGAGTATGCGCAGGCTTTTGGTCATCGAGATCCACCTTTGCTGATGGGAGGCGGCTCGTTTACGATTGCCCAAAAAGCGCCAACCTCCTTGACTGCATTGATAAATTCTGAGAAGTTGACCGGCTTCACCACATAGGCATTAACCCCAAGCCGGTAACTTTCGACGAGGTCGCTCTCCTCGCGCGAGGAGGTAAGGACGACCACGGGTATGAACTTCAGCCGGGCGTCAGATTTTATGGCACGCAGCACCTCGAGGCCGTCAACCTTGGGAAGCTTCAGGTCGAGCAGAATGACCGCCAGGTTCCCGTCGTCCCTCCCGACATAGGCTCCAGTCTGGAACAGGTAATCCAGGGCTTCTGCACCGTCACTGACCCGGTCTACCTCATTTGCCAGATTATGCTCGGAGAGTGCCTCCAGGGTTAGTTCAGCATCGTTGGCGTTATCCTCAACCAACAGGATACGTTTGAGTTTCATGGTTGAATCTCCTTTTTTGGGGCAGCGAGAACCAAAAGCCCGCGCCGCACTCAGACAGACCTGCACCACCTGGCAGATCGCGGTCTCCCTGAAGACCGTAATGATTCCCGGTTGGAGCGCAACCTGTCGCCGGGCCGAGTCTTCGGCTTGCCTGAGCTCGTTAAACCCAGCCTCCAACTCCACCTCTGATGCTTTTTTTTGCTGGCCATGGCGGTTCCCAATGCACACCAAAAAATGCGGGCTTCACAACCCAAAGCCTCCCCCTGCACACTCAGAAGTTTACCACAAATGGGCGTTGGTTTGACAACTGACAACTCTTCCCCAAAGGAATGATGCAGTAAGGCTAATGTTTGCCGACACAGTGGTGAGTAATGGCGCAGCAACAGGGAGATGTTGAGATTAAATCAATATATGTTTAGCGGAGGAATGATCCAGTGGCGTTTGGCATGGCTCGACTTTCATAAAAAGGCATCATGCCTGGTAATCTCAACGCTAGGAGTCTGTCGGACTGGGCATTGAAGCTGCCGTGAAGCCAGTTATCAGTCCGACCGACACGGTTGTGATTATTCTTGAGTTTCTACCTCACAGCCGAGTGGGATCTTGCGGCAAGTCTGCGAAG
>Ga0209123_1003860_pt1 | contig 10790 bp, 8 predicted proteins | sample BarGraIncu00431A_FD_184500 | JGI IMG/M metagenome (GOLD analysis project Ga0209123, IMG submission 184500) | Arctic peat soil microbial communities from Barrow, Alaska, USA - Barrow Graham LP Incubations 004-31A (SPAdes) (version 2) | ecosystem: Environmental > Terrestrial > Soil > Wetlands >...
CCTTTATGTTTCAATCGATCAGGGATTTCTGTCCCATTTTCTGGAACCGGCTGGTATCGAAGTGGTAACCAGTCAGAACCGGAACGAATGGGCAAATTTTATTTCGAACGATGGCAGCATCAAAACATTTTCGATGAATGCCGGGCGGAAATTGACCATCAAAACGACAAGCGCCAAAGTACTGGCTCACGAAACCGATGGAAATCCTTTGTTTACAGTGAATTCGTATGGCAAGGGAAAAATTTACTTCCTCGATATGCCCATGGAAATGAACCTGACCAATACCCCCGGAGCTTTTATAGAAAATCCATCTGAATGCTGGAAAATTTATCAGACCATTGCTGCTGAAATCATTGATAAAAGCAGAATAGTTCAAAAGAACGATCCGATGGTGGGCATTACCGAACATGATTTGTCGGCTACAGAAAAGGTGGTTGTAATGATAAATTATAGTCCGGTGGACAGGGATGTTGCTATTACCGTGAAAGATAGCTGGAAGATTGAAAATGCCTTTTATGGAGAGCTCCCGGAGAAATCAACGGTTAAAATGAAAGCGAATGACGCCTGTGTGCTGTTGGTGAAGAAATAGTTTAAATCTAAAGAGAAAAGATGAAGCGAATTGATCAATTATTCGGATGTAAAATACCTATAATTTACTAATGATTTATCCTTTTATCTACTAATTATCTACTAACTTTGATCTTAATCTAAACTATTGCAAAAACTAATTTTTCAATGCCTACCAAATGAACTATTCTAAACAAAAACCGGTTCTTTCATACGTTTCAATTTTCAATTTCCATAAGCTGGATTATACATTGACTAAATTAAAGTGCAGCAGTGTGAAGATAATTCAAAAGTTAACTTTTTTTGTATGTTTCTATTTGATTTTTACTTCCAATCCGGTTTTCGCACAAACACCCTGGACCGAACAGGTATATGGCCCCGATCAAAAAAATATTGAATACAACCCGTTAAAAGGTATAATTCCAGGTTTTGACTACTATGCTAATAGTTTTCCATACAGTACGGAATTTTTCTATATCGCCCTTAACACTACCTATTCAGGATGGGATAAATACAACTGGACTACTTTTGAAAAAGAGTTGACGCGGATTGGCTCAAAAGGTTGTCATGCCATCCCTCGTTTTTATATCGATTCCCCCGGACGTGAATATGCACTTCCTCTCTTTTTACAAAGTATTGTTCCTGCTCACGACTATACCGACAATGGAAACACCACTAGCAAATCACCCTACTGGAACACTGACACTTTGATGTATGCACTTGAGCAATTTATTACAGCTTATGGCGCCAGGTATGATGGCGATCCTCGCATAGGTGCTGTTGAAGTGGGTTTATATGGTTTTTGGGGCGAAATGCACAATTATCCTCATGATGACTGGGATATGGTTCCCGCAAAACGCGACAGACTTGTCAAAGCATTTACTACGGCCTTTACAAAAACTCATTCTCTAATTCGGTATCCTTCGCTTGTGAGTACGGTCAACTTAAGAAACTCAGTTGGGTACTATGATGATTCATATTTAGTTAACACAGTCGGCAGCGAATCATGGTATTTTTGGAATTTAATGGTAAAAGATGGAGCGAGTGAAGCCTGGAAAAAACATCCTATGGGAGGGGAATTGTATACTGTAGGAACTCCTTTGGCTAAGATGTGGGATAACTGGCCCAATACCGTTGGAAATGACATTTCGACATGCATTAAAACAACACATCACAGCTGGTTCTCAGAACAATCAACTTTTGACAATACCTTAACAGATGCCCAGTGGACCAATAAATTGAAAGCTCAAAAAATGTTGGGATACCAATTTTTTGTAAGTTCGGTTCAAATTATTTTAGATACTTTAAATGCCGTTACCACCAATGTGAAAATTCAAAATAGGGGTGTTGCTCCATTTTATTATAATTGGGATGTTGAATTTATGGTTGTCAACAAATCGCGTACCTGGTCGGGTAAGCTTGGCAAAACCAATTGGAACATCGATTCATTTTTGCCCTCTACCGACGATTATCGAAGAACATTCACCTCCGACAAATCACTTCCAAACGGTGATTACAACATTCTGATGCGTTTTGTAAATCCATTGGAATCATATAGCCCAAAAGCACGGCCATTGCGATTTGCAAACGAAAAACAAGATGCCGACATGGATGGCTGGATCACCCTGGGTAATGTTGAGGTAAAAAAAAGTTTTGAAACTTCTAAAATTACTATTGACGGCAAGCTCGACGACTGGTCGTGGATAGACCCAATTGATGTAAAAACCGAACAATCGGTTCATGAAATGAAAGCTTTTGGGGACAATGAATATTTGTATCTTTCAATTGCAGGATCAAATCTTGGGCCTGCTTTTAAAATCTATTTAGATACCGACAACAATGCCAATACAGGCTCACAGCTTGTTGACTTCAATACATCAGGTGCAGAATTTTGCCTTCACAATTCCAGTTTATCTGTATGGACAGGTTCGGAATGGTCAGACATTTCTTCAAATGTTAAGGTGTCTGTAAATTCATCTGCAACCGAAATTCAGATTCCAAAGTCTTCATTGGCACAATTGGGTAAGACGATCAATATTGCATACCTGGATATCGATGCCAACGCAACCACTGTTTCATTTATAGGGTTTTCAAGCTTTTCATTTTTGCCCGAGAAGCCAATAGCCATAATAACTGACGGAAATTTATCTGATTGGTCTGATGTTACATCAATTGCAAATACAGCAGGCCAGTCGGCTCAAAATCTTAAAGTACACAACGACGCAATCAATTTATATTTTGCAGTTGAAGGAACCGGATTGGGAGTTAATTACCAACTATATTTTAATACAGATAAGGATGCCTCTTCAGGTTTTCAACATTGGCTATTTCCCAATGGTTCCGGCGCTGAATACATGATTCAGGATGGGGTACTAATGAAATCGACTGCACAAACAGGATGGTCGTGGGCAACTGTTACAGCCAATATTTTATCTTTTCAGAATTCAAATTCAACGGAAGTTAAGGTTCCAAGATCTTCATTAGGACCTATGTCTGATTCTATATATGTGGCTTATGTTGATATTAATAATAGCTGGGAAAATCTTTCGGAGTTGGGATTTGCACCTTATCTTCTGAAAACAACGACGGAAATACACAAATTGATTGAACCGCTACACATTGGAATATATCCGAATCCAGCTTCAGAAACACTAATTATAACCCTTGGAGAATCAGGAGATTTAGCATTAATCAACATATTCACTATTTACGGACAACTGATTTACAGCGAGCATACCACCAATTCTCAAATGAAAGTCGATGTTTCCGGTTTGAAAACAAAAGGATTAGTTATTGTTCAAGTGGACAAAAGGCAGGAGATTTCGAATCTGAAAGTTGTTTTGCAGTAAACTTTGGGAGATAAAATTGAATCTTTATAATCTTGAGTATGAATTACAATATGAAAATAAGGAGTATTTAGATGATGTTTACATGTTGTCAATTATCATCTTCGGCATCTTTTATAATCTTTGAGACTAATAACCGATACTTATCTGAAACAATTAATTTAAGTGACGGTATGAATATCTTGTCGCATCAACTTGCTTTCAACAGATTAATTCACTGTGATATGCAAAATCGTAAATAGTAAATTATTTAATAGTAAATACTTTGAGCTGTCTATGAAAAACTTTAATAAAATAATATTCTTGATATGTATATCCGGGATATTCAGTTATCACAACAATGCCGTGGCTTTTGAAGCAACCGAAAATAGCACTGAGAATATTCGGGTGGAATATATTGATGGCGGTAGTTCAAAAATACCTGCAATTGAAATACCGCTTTATGATGTTGTTACTACTTCCAACGCCAGAATAACCCGTTACAGGAACAAGCTTTATCAAGTAGTTATTAATGAAATTGACCGGGGAAACTTCAGCGAAATAAATGGAGACCTTGAATACCTTGGTAAGGGCAATTCCTGTTTAACCTTGCGGGTCAGCATACCTGAAAATGGTAACAACTGGAAGTGGTATCGTGGATTGGAAAAATCGGACATAATGAAGACAGGTTTAATCTATTATGACACAGTTTCAATTTCAACAGCGCTGCCTCCCGACGGGGCTTTTAACGGAGAAACTTTATCTGCCGGAGGATATGGTGATCCTGTCGGGCAAGGTGCCATGTCCTTTTATCCATTGTGTGCTGTAAGTATAGATGGTAAAGGGGCTGCGTTAGGCATAGATTTGTCAATTCCTCTGGTCTATCGTTTGGGCGCTGAAATCAATAAGGGGTTGATTGCTGAATTTGACTTTGCCACAAGTCCAATGACTCAAAAATTTCCAAATCGTGCATTTTTCAAGTTGACCCATTTTAATTTCGTTGACAAATGGGGCATGAGAGCTGCGTTAAAGCATTATTATTCAATTTATCCTGAAGAATTTAAAAAAAGGGTTGTGAATGAAGGAATCTGGTTGCCATTTACGCCACTGCGGTCAATTCCAAATTGGGAGGACTTCGGATTTGCCTTTCATGAAACCAGTTCGAATAATTCAGATAAAAAAGAAGGGAAGAAATTACCCCATATCCTGTCTGACAAAGGGACATCCGTTCTGAGTTTTCAATATACTGAACCCTGGGACCTTCAACTGCCCATCCTAAAAAAGTCAATTGCTTATGATACACTAGTTTCTGACAAAATAATACCTTTCGAACACAGGCTTTATTTAAAAAACAGTGCAACAGAGGATAAAAATGGTCGCTTTCAAGCAAGACGGCTGGAAACTCCCTGGTTTAGGTCTGGATGGGCAGTCAGTATAACCACCAATTGCAATCCTGATTTGCCGGGGACTAACAGGTACCAATATGTGTGGGAGAGTGAAATAAAACCCGCTGTCAACATGAATGTGGATGGGATTTATTTTGACTCAATGGAATGGAACTGGAATCACGATTTGAATTACCGCAGTGACCATTTTAAATATACCAATTATCCACTCACTTTTTCGAAAGCAGTGGCGAGGCCTGCCATCTGGAATTTCACTTCTGAATTTGAGTTCATGAAGAAGGTTTCGGATGAAATGCACTCACAAGGTAAGTATGCCATGGGTAATGGTCATGGATGGAATCCTTTTGCTGCCGTCAACCTGGATCTGTTTGGAGCTGAATTAAATTGGTATTCTTCAGGTGATCATAATATGGAAGCTTTGGATTTCAAGCGTTCAATATCGTTCCAAAAACCCATTGTTTTTCTTCTGAACGAAGGTTTAAATGACAAAGCCTTTACAGTTGCACCTTATGAAGGTTATAGAATTTATTTTGAAAAATTAATGGGTTATGGCTTCTTTCCTTCATTCTTCAGTGTTAATGCTTCCAGTGACCCCTATTGGGAGGATCAGAAAAAGATCGAAAATGGACGTCCGTTCTTTAAAAAATACATTCCAATTATCAGGCAAATTGCGGCAGCCGGTTGGGAACCGGTTACAGGAGCAATCTGCAACGCAGGATCAATCAGAATTGAGCGCTTTGGCTATGCAAACAAGCTCTTTTTTACAGTCCGTAATAACGGGAGTCAGGATGTTTCTTGTGAAGTGAAACTTGAGAAGGAGGAACTTGGAATTCAAAGGGAAATTTCTGCCATTGAAATGGTAAGTGGAGAGAAAGTTAAAATTGATAATAGCAAGTTATTTCTAACCATAGCTGCTGATAGAACACAGGTCATCCAAATTATACAACAATGAGTCAACGCTGAAAAGTCTTCCTGATTAATGGGGATGCCACAAAGTCACAAAGGCTCAAAGTTATACTAAGAAGTATTTAGAGTGAACTAAAGTATTTGGGCATCCTAAACTTTAGACACTTTAGTTCACTTTATCACTCTAAATACTTCTTAGTATAACTTTGGGACTTAGAGTCTTAGTGGTCCCGAGTCCTCGGGAACTTTACGGAGTGGACTCAAATTTAAATCTTTAAAACAAATCAAATGTGCGGGTCTAAACTAAAATTATTATTTCTACAAGTAGGAATATTTGTTCTATGCCTTGATGGATACGGTTTTATGGAAAAAACCAACAAACTTCAAGACAGTGTAATTGTAACTCCCAGTTCCTATTCCAGAGCATTGCACAATCCCTTGAAGGGACTCACAGATTCCTGTGAATGGAATACTCTGGTCAGAATGTACATCGGGTGGGATGAAATAGAATCTTCTGAAAATGATGGAATTGCGAAGATTACGACCTATTGCGATCGGTTATGGAAAGATTTTCCGGCTCAAGGAATTAAAGTTGTTCCACGTGTCTATTTGCTTTGGACAAACCTCGACAAGCCCAGAGAAACGCACTGGCCTGCGGATATGGAAAAGGGCGATTTCTCATCAGAGAAGTTTATTGTTCGTTGCGAAAAATTAATTGACAAACTTGGTCAGGCATGGAACAATGATCCTCGTGTAGCATTTATTCAGATGGGATTAATCGGTAAATGGGGAGAACAACATTCCCCATCGCCAACTCCTGAAGTGCAGAAAAGATTGGCCGTTGCTTTTAATAAAGCCTTCACAAACAAAAAGGTTGAAGTGCGTCATGTCTGGATGGAATTTAATGAAGGATACTTTGGAGAATATTGGGATTCATTTGCCCATTTCGACCAAATGAATTCGCACGGCAAAGAAATTTCAGATTTTAATAAGTCAACCGGAAACTGGAAAACCAACCCTATCGGAGGCGAACCGGCTTACGATTGGGGAAATATAAATATCCAACCGGGTAAAAATTCAACAGAAAGTTTAAGCAATCCTGTTCATTTAGACTATTTTATTAACTGTGTAAAATGGCTTCATGCTACCCAGTTAAATTGGATCAGCAAATATGACCAAACGAACAAATCGGCTCGTGAAGGCGCAGAAAAATTGCAGAAGGTATTTGGTTACCGTTTCGAAATACCAAAAACAACCATCATTAATAAAAATGGAAAGATTGATTTTGAAATTGAAGTTATAAACACAGGTTCTGCTCCCTTTTATTATAAATGGCCTGTGCAAGTGGTGTTGATTGATCCGGAAACCAGAAGGCCAATCAAATCGGAAATCCTGGACAAAGTCGATATCCGATCCTGGTTATGTGGAGCCGGCTGGACAGATCCGGTACCCAATGATCCAAATTGGGGAAAGACGACTCCCAAATGGGAAAATGAGCCCAAAATCAATAAGTTTAAAGCTACTATTACCGTACCATCCAAATACTCAAAAGCGTTTATCCTTGCTATCACTATTCTTGATCCTCAAGGCGGTAATTGTCCTGCTATTCGTTTTGCCAGTTCAGACTACCTGAATGGCGGTTATACCTGTCTTGGAATGGTTTGGCCCAACGGAGCATGTTCAGCAATGCCCGCTGACTTCAAATTTGACAACCCTATCATCGACGGTAAAAAGGGGCGGTTACCATACTATTTCAAGCGAAATCAGGATTAATCTGAAAAACAAAATCGAAATATAGGCAAAAAGAACAATTATTTACATTGTTGAACAAATATCATTAAGTGAGTCCATTCCGAAAAGTCAATAAATAAAAAATGCCACTAAGACACTAAGCACCAAAGTTACACAAAGTGTTTATTATCTGTCATATACTCTTGGTGTAACTTTGATACTTAGAGCCTTAGTGGCAAGAAAAGACATTTCGGAGTGGAATCATTAAGTATAAAACTAAAAACCCAACCAATTTGAAGAAGGGAACCTTCCCTTCTTCAAACAATTAGATGCCATGGATTGCGGTCCATCATGTTTGCGAATGATTGCCGAATTTTATGGGAATACCTATTCACCGCACAAAATACACACACTATCGCACATTCACCGCGAGGGGGTTTCTATTTTGGTGATGAATATTTTGACAAATTAATAGATTGCTTGTGTCGCCTCAGTTTTGAAATGATGCACAGTGCATCAGGAACTTTCCAATCCAGCTTTACCCAATATTCGAAGGGTCATCCTGTCCCGAGTCATCGGAGGTCATCCTGTCCCGAGTTCTCGGGATCAGGATCACAACAATAATACGAGTAATTCGAGGGGATGCTGATCCTGAGTATTCGGGACAGCATGATGCTCCGAATGTGAGTTGCTGATGTCAGAGGCGACATATGAGCCTTGACATAACAATTGTCTGGGTTTAAGCTAAACGATACTTTTAGATTAATTTAATTATTGTTATACACACTATTGTTCGGAAATTCTTATCGGATGATTAAAAAACGATTGAAAATCTCACCCAGTTTCTCCTCCTTATTCCTTGTAAGTATAAATATTGGTATTTTAAATATTATTTATTATCTTAGTAAAGTTTAATCAACCAGCCTAACGGAAGGCTGGGAGTAGGCAAGTATACCAGGAATTCAAACAGTATCGCGTTGATTGTTAACGTGTTAGAATCTGACGATTGAAATTCAACTAGATTTACTTCACAACAATTCTTATGGAAATAATTGAGAAAATACAACTTATCACTCATGACCTTGATGAAGTAAGGCTTGAGTCGATTGGGCGGACTTGTTCTGATAGGATGACTCGGTTTGTTCTTGATTTGACATTCTGTGGCAAAGATCAAACGAAATTGGAATTCATTCAATCCAAACAAAAGGAAGTACAGGAAAAAATAAAAGAAATGGGTATGAAGGCTCACTATGCAGTGGATCTTTATAACCAGCATATGAATATAGAGTATAAAAAGGAATCCAACGGTCAGCCATTCAATGTTCACGTGATCTCGGATGACGCATCGATTTTCAAGGTAGAAATAATCAGATATGCTGATTATTTTGAGGATGGATACAATGGAGTGGATCATGTAGAATGCGCCTTGATAAATGCTCAAAAAGCAGGTTAAGAATTCATTGTATGGACCCTCTTTTATTCCGAATTGGAGGACCTGGAGGTAAATATCCAAGAAGGAATGGACGAGGACAAGAAATATCAACTTGCTGAATCTACAATGAAGGGAACTTCTGTTGAGGAAGAATCTTTTGAGGAAGAAAACAGTCAATACACCCACGATTGGCAGCGTATATTTAAAGACTTGAAATCATTTAAAATATTCGAATACCTTCAGGACAATCTGGTCACTGAAAAGAACCAATTAGCAGATTATACCTTTATTTTCAGGCGGATGCAAAGAGATGAATACATTTATGATGATATTAAAGAAAAGTCATTTAGAGATTACCTATCCCGTAATTTTGAAATTGAATTGGATTATAAATTAAAACCAGAAGGTTACAACATTACAGTTTCGAAAGAAAAAATTTATTCAAATGCCATCCGTTCGTCCCACACAAAATAAGGCTTGCTGAAAAAGCAATAACTTGCTAAAAGGTGGTGTTGACCGTCTGATTGGGGTTATCGCTGTGTCTTGATTCAAACAATCAGGTTTCTTTATTCAATTATTAGACTTCGTAAGTTTTGGCAATATGTGAAAAATATAATTGGACAATAAATAGCCATTATATAGAGTTAAGCAACAATTTAAAAATGTTTTATGATTGATTATCAGAGTGTTGCAATTATTTATATTTTGATTGTTGATAATTTGAAAGTGTAAATGTCCAATTATATAACACATTGATTAATAGATGTTTAAAAATATTCTTACGAAGTCTAAATTATATAATATCCCCCGGTTTTATATGAACCTTTAAATGAAATCAAATTTTTCTTCTTCAATTGATTTAAATTTCTTTCAATTGTTCTTTGTGTTAATCCTGTTAATTCACATAATATGGGAGTTCTTATACCACCATTATTTTCTATTATCTTGTATATTTTATCTTCTTCCGATAAATCATCTAAATTATTTACTCCGCCATTTACTCCGCCAATTGGCGGTGTAAATCTGTGAACGAACTTTTCTTTTATCCTAACCCCGAAGATACCCAGCTTATTGATGTCAAATTCAGCGACCGGGTTACCGTTAGAAACTAAATTTGCCCGTGCTGTGGCGATTCCTCTGTTAAAACGATTCACATAACCCATCACCTTCATCGCTTCAGCTAAAACTAAGTTTCTGTAATCGCTTACATTGGGAAAGTTTTCGGGACGTGCATTGCCATATAACCCTCCGGGGTTTACAATCTGCAAACTATCTGTGTATTGATAAAATTTTATAGGTGCATTAATTTCATAACTTCGATGCATTAAAGCATATGTGAATTGAAATATTATGCGAACTGATTTCATTGGATAAAAATACAAATAAATCTCTTAAAGCAAAATCATTTTTCCTCTTCACATAATTACCTTGCATAACTTTTATATTTGGATGATGTGAAATCTCTAAATATAAAGTAATTATGAAAACAAAACAAAAATTATCTGACGTTATAACAGGCGTCACTCAGCTCCTAAAAGCTAAGAAGTACAAGGAAGCTTGTATAATGAAGTATATCCATTCTTGGGAACATCTCGAAAATTACATGATCAAGTCAGATGTAGTATACTATTGCAGGGATGTTGGAGAAGCCTTTATCAAAGAACGGTTTGGAAATACTGAGTACTGCAATCTTAAAAAATCAACTAAAGATAAAGTTCGTCATATTCAAGTGTTATCTGATTATCAGGAGAATGGTATCATTGTCCGGATGTAACTGGTAAATAACACTGCTCAATTTTTCGTAATCAGAGTGCTCAAAAATTCGTAACCATAGTGCTCAATTAATTCTTTCCAAGGGCATGCCCTTGGAAAGAATTAATTGAACTTCGCCAGAAACTAAATCTGGTTATTATGAACGTATTT
>Ga0209123_1003861_pt1 | contig 10788 bp, 9 predicted proteins | sample BarGraIncu00431A_FD_184500 | JGI IMG/M metagenome (GOLD analysis project Ga0209123, IMG submission 184500) | Arctic peat soil microbial communities from Barrow, Alaska, USA - Barrow Graham LP Incubations 004-31A (SPAdes) (version 2) | ecosystem: Environmental > Terrestrial > Soil > Wetlands >...
ATTTTACAGAGGAAGACTTTAAAAAGGGACATCCAATCTGGCTGATGGCCCTCATGTCAATTTTTTTTGCTTTTGTTTCAGCTTTGGCAATGGCCACTTTTATCACTCCGAAATGGAATATGATATCTGGAGCAGGAATGGGTGCAATTATTTCAATTGTATGGATTTCAGCTTCAAAGGCTAATACAACGATTTACGAGAACTATTCGCTTAAGCATTACCTGATTCATGCCGGCTACGATATTTGCAGCTATACGGCGATGGGAGCTATTTTAGGGGCATGGCATTGATTTAGAAGGTTAAAGTTAAAAGTGGAAAGGTAAAAGTATGATTGAAGCTTCTTCAGCCTTTGACTTTAACCTTTTGCCTTTATCCTTTAACCTTTAAATTGCTACTTTTGATACGAAATCTCAAAATAAACTTCGATGAAGACATTGGCATTGCTGGCAATATTTACTCTTTTACTATTTCCAAAGGCTTATTCTATCCAACTTTCACCTGAATCAAAGATTTCGTTGCTGACGTGTGGATCAGGAGATGAAATCGCTACATACTTCGGACATAGCGCAATCCGGATAAATGATTCGCTTTCGGGTATTGATTATGTGTTTAATTATGGCGTATTCAGTTTCGATACTCCCAATTTCATATGGAGGTTTACGAAGGGCGAAACCGATTATATGATGGCCGGAGAACGAATGTCTTCATTTATTGAATCGTACCGCCAAGAGCAACGGAGTGTTTATGAACAGGTATTGAATATATCACAAACTGAAAAGCAGTCACTTTTTGATGCATTGATCGAAAATGCAAAAAAGGAAAACCGGGTTTATCGTTACCGCCATTTTTCCGATAATTGTTCCACTCGTGTGCGTGACCAGTTCGAGAAATGTGTCAATCACCAGCTTCAATACGATACTTTACAGGATACAAAACTGACCTATCGGAATTTGGTCGATCAGTGTGTCCCCGGAAATAGCTGGAATGGTTTTGGCATTAAATTGGCGCTCGGTATTCCGGCAGATAAAGTGACCACCTATTCCCAGAAAATGTTTCTTCCTGATTACCTTATGAATAGCATGGCAAGTGCTGAGGTAATAAAAGATGGAGTAAGGGTGCCATTTGTATTACCTAAGACAACACTTTTTGAGGCAAAACGAATCCCTTCGGACTTCAGCCTGAGCTCACCCGCCATTGTCGTAAATCTGTTTTTTCTGTTTGTTGCACTTCTGACTTTTATTGAATACCGAAGAAAAAAGAGGATGATCTGGCTTGATTTTCTGGTCTTCTTTTCGATTGGTTTTGCCGGAATTTTATTAAGTTTCCTCTGTTTTATCTCGGTTACAGAAGCCACCGAATGGAACCTGAACCTGGTTTGGGCATTGCCAACCCACTTCATTTTTGCGTTTTTCTGGTTAATCCCTTCTTTACGATCTAAACTTGATTGGTATTTGAAATTTACTGCCGGAATTACTTTGTTGTTCCTGATTACCATGATAATCCTCCCGCAAACATTTCACTGGCTGGTTGTACCGCTTTGTCTGACTATTTTACTGCGGACATTCGGCAGTTTGAAATTGAGCTTTTTAACAAAGAAGAATATTGCCTTAAAGTAATCCAAAACCTTCAAATTCTTACTTTGTTGAAAACTTAGATTTCGAAATCTTTTTTGCTCATTCGATTGTCTTATCTTTGTTTGAACGAGTAATATTTATACACCTGCTTTGACACAAGTTCCGAATAAATACGCCGAGACGCCGCTAATGAAACAATATTATGCGGTTAAAAATAAATACCCGGATGCGGTATTGCTTTTCCGTGTGGGTGACTTCTACGAAACATTCGGGGAGGATGCCATCAAAGCATCTGGCATTTTGGGCATTACACTCACGCGGCGTGCTAATGGTTCTGCCAGTTTTGTCGAATTAGCCGGTTTTCCATATCATGCGCTTGACACTTACCTTCCCAAATTAGTGAGGGCAGGTCAGCGCGTTGCAATATGCGAACAACTCGAAGATCCGAAACTTACAAAGAATATCGTTAAACGGGGAATTACCGAACTTGTCACCCCGGGTGTTTCAATTGACGACAATGTACTCGAACATCGTGAGAATAACTTCCTTGCCTCAGTACATATCGAAAAGACGCTTGCAGGTGTTGCCTTCCTCGATATCTCAACAGGCGAGTTCCTAACTGCTGAAGGATCATTTGAATACATCGATAAATTACTGAACAGCTTCCAACCTAAAGAGGTGCTTTTCCAGAAGGGGAAAGAGAAACTCTTTATTGAATTGTTTGGGAGCAAGTTTTATACGTATAAACTGGATGACTGGGTTTATACCGAAGATGCTGCCAATGACAGGCTTTTACGTCATTTCGAAACAGTGTCCCTTAAAGGTTTTGGTGTTCAAACACTTCAGTTGGGCATTATCGCCTCGGGAGCCATCCTTCATTACCTCGATTTCACACAGCATTCACATCTTCAACACATCTCGGGACTTTCGAGGATTGAGGAAGATAAGTATGTTTGGCTTGACCGTTTTACGGTTCGTAATCTTGAGCTTTTTCATACGATTAACGAAGGGGCGAAGACGCTTGTGCAGGTGATCGATCAGACAATTTCTCCCATGGGAGCCCGTCTTCTGAAACGTTGGGTCGCACTCCCGCTAAAAGATATCCATCGAATCAATGATCGTTTGGATGTTGTCCAGAAATTTGCCGAAAATGCTGAATTAAAGGGTGATATTGAAGAGCAACTTCGGCATATTGGCGATCTGGAGCGGATTATTTCAAAAGCAGCTGTAGGACGTGTGAATCCGCGTGAAGTGGTTCAACTTAAAGTTGCTTTAAATGCAATTGGTCCCGTTAAAGAGTTGTGTGCTGCTTCCGGAAACGGTGTATTGATTCGACTTGCTGAACAGCTTAATTTGTGTCAGACCATCAAAGACCGGATTGAACGGGAGATTTTCCCCGATCCGCCAATGATGATTGTTAAAGGGCATGTAATTGCGAAGGGTGTTTCAGCTGAATTGGATGAATTGCGTGATCTTGCCTTCTCTGGTAAAGATTACCTTCAGAAAATGCAGGAACGCGAAATTCTTGCTACAGGAATTACATCCTTGAAAATCGCTTTTAACAACGTTTTTGGTTACTATATCGAAGTCAGGAATATGCATAAGGATAAAGTTCCTGAAACCTGGATTCGCAAACAAACACTCGTCAGTGCAGAGCGATATATTACAGAGGAACTTAAAAACTATGAGTCGAAGATTTTAGGTGCAGAAGAGAAGATTCTTGCGATTGAAATCCGTTTGTTCAGTGAGCTTGTTTCTGCGCTGACAGAATATATCCAGGCCATCCAGTTGAATGCGTCGGTGCTGGCTCAGATCGATTGTCTGCTCTCGTTTGCTACAATTGCGCAACATAATAAATACAATCGGCCTGAAATCAATGATTCACAAGTTATTGATATTAAGGATGGCCGGCATCCTGTGATTGAACGGGCGCTTCCGATCGGCGAAAAGTACATCACCAACGATGTTTACCTTGACAACGAAGAACAGCAAATCATCATTATAACAGGTCCCAATATGGCCGGTAAATCGGCTTTATTGCGACAGACGGCTTTAATAGTACTGATGGCCCAGATGGGTTCCTTCGTTCCGGCAGAAGCGGCTAAAATAGGGTATGTCGATAAGATTTTCACGCGTGTGGGAGCATCGGATAATATCTCGCTAGGCGAATCGACATTTATGGTCGAGATGAACGAAGCTGCCAGCATTCTGAATAATATGTCGGATCGAAGTCTGATTTTACTCGATGAGTTAGGGCGTGGAACAAGCACTTACGACGGTATTTCGATTGCATGGTCGATTGTCGAATATATTCATGAGCATCCAAAAGGGCGTGCTAAAACCCTCTTTGCTACCCATTACCACGAGTTGAATGAGATGGAGAAATCATTCAGCAGGGTGCGAAATTTTAACGTCACGGTAAAGGAGGTCGGAAATAAAGTGATCTTTCTGCGCAAGTTAGTTCGTGGTGGCAGCAACCATAGTTTTGGGATTCATGTGGCACAGATGGCAGGGATGCCCAAGTCCGTTGTTAATCGCGCAACAGAAATATTGAAACAGCTTGAAAAAGCAAACCGCAAAGAGCTTCCTGCCAAAAGGGTGAAAGACCTCGCCGAAATGCGCGAAGGTTTTCAATTGAGTTTTTTCCAGCTCGATGACCCGGTTCTAAAACAAATCCGTGACGAAATCAAGAATCTCGATGTCAATAACCTCACCCCCATGGAGGCGCTTAATAAACTGAATGAGATTCAGAAGATTATTGGGAAATAAGTAGAAAATATATTTGTAGAGACAAGGCATGCCTTGTCTCTACAAATTTCTCCAATTATTTCTTTCTATATTACCCTTGCAACTTCGCCATGGATGTGATAATCCAACCCGCTTTTCTGAACTGCATCGGTTACTTTTACAGGGACATATCGGTTGATGACATGAAGCATTCCCCACGTAAATGAACTTGCCCATACGATGGCAATCAACAATGCAACCAATTCTTTAAATATCAGTTCGAAGCCGCCACCATAAAGCAATCCGTTCGGCGTACCGGGATTTATCACGTTAGACGCAAATAATCCCAGCAGAACTGTTCCGAAAACGCCTCCTACTCCATGCACACCCCAGACATCGAGTGCATCATCCCATTTCATCCGGTTTTTAAAAGAAACAGCCATATAGCATACCATTCCTGACATTGTTCCGATCATGGCTGCAGAACCTACGGTAACATAGCCAGCTGCTGGGGTAATCGTCGCCAGGCCAGCCACGGCTCCAGTCATCAGTCCTATCAGGGTTGGTTTCTTTTTTCCCCTGTTCCAATCAATCATCAACCAGGTAATTGCTGCAAATGAAGCTGATATATCGGTATTGATAAAAGCTGCGACAGTAATATCATTCATATCGAGCTCACTGCCGGCATTAAATCCGTACCATCCAAACCATAACAGCGTCGTTCCGATGGCTACAAGCGGGATATTATTGGGCTCATGTTCGCTCCCTTTTCTTTTCCCCACATATATTGTTGCAACGAGTGCCGCAAATCCGGCAGTAGCATGAACGACAATTCCTCCTGCAAAATCGAGGACCCCCCATTGCTGAAGAATTCCACCACCCCAAACCATATGAACAAATGGATAATACACAAGTATCTGCCAGAAAATAAGAAAGACGACATACGATTTAAAAGTGACACGATTGATGAAGGCGCCTGTGATCAATGCCGGGGTAATAATCGCAAACATCATCTGATAAGCAAAGAAAACATATTCTGGAAAAGCTTTGCCCGGCATAATAGTCTTGGGTGTGATCCCATGAAGAAATGCTTTGTCAAGGTTTCCAATGATGCCCCAAAGGTCAGTGCCTCCAGCTAAGGTCCCACTAAAACAAAGTGAATAACCGAAACTAAACCATAGTACAGTGGTCAATCCCAGCGAAACAAAACTCTGCATCATGATGTTGAGGATGTTTTTTTTGTTACCAAGTCCCCCATAGAAAAATGCCAATCCTGGAGTCATCAGCATCACCAGACTTGTCGCCAATACCATAAATGTTGTAACCCCTTTGTCTATCATCGATTCTTAAGTTTAGTTTTTTTAATTTTTGTTGTGCAAAAGTATAAAAAATGACATTGGTCATGTCTGGGAAAGGGCATTTAGAATGAATATATACTTTCGATTTGAAAGTAGTATGCTTGATATGGGGGTTAAGAACAAAAAAGATGATATTAATTTCAATAAGTCGGAAAATTTTCAAATAGTAGAAGGGAAGGGAATTAATTTGAAAGGCATCAGTATTGATTTTTGAATTTTTTCCTAATAATTTTGAAACAATTTTAAAGATAAACAGTTAAATTTGGTATAAAAAATCCTTAAAACTAATTTATTATGGGAATGGTTAAAGAGTTCAAAGAGTTTGCCATGCGCGGAAACGTGATGGATATGGCAGTGGGTATTATCATTGGAGGAGCATTCGGGAAGATTATCTCCTCTTTTGTGGCTGATGTGTTAATGCCCCCAATTGGGGTGTTACTTGGTGGAACAGATTTTACCGGTCTTAAGATCATTCTTAAAGATAAAGTAATGGAGGCTGATAAGGTAGTTGCTCAGGCTGTTACAATTAATTACGGTAATTTTATTCAGGTGACCATTGATTTTCTGATTATTGCATTTTCAATTTTCATGATGATTAAATTGATGAATTCCATGAATAAAAAAGATGTTCCGGCACCTGCACCTGCGCCTCCGCCTGAACCCTCAAACGAGGAAAAATTATTGACAGAAATAAGGGATTTGTTGAAAAGACAATAGATTATTTCTGGCAAAAATAAATAAAGGCTGTCCCGATTTTGGGACAGCCTTTATTTTGCTTTACAATGAAAATCATGTGTTATTTTTGGTGAAAGGTATCTGATACGAAAGCTAAAACGTTGGGCAATGCTTCGCGCCAGTAAGTCCAGTTGTGCGCTCCGTCGCGAATGCGAAATTCGTGGGGAATCTCTTTTTTGCGCATGGCAATATGAACCAGCGAATTACCTTCGTAAAGAAAATCATCATCCCCACAGTCGATATACCAACGTACTGCCTTCTTTTGATCATCAGGTATCTGGTTGATCAGTGTTAACGCATTGTATTTTTCGTAATAGGTTTTTATTTGCGTTTCATCTGTAATTCCAGGATCACTTTTACTCATGCGGGTCTTAGACTCCTCAACGCTCAGTGGACCAATATAGGCACTTAACGGACAGGCAGATGAGAATAGTTCAGGATGATGCAGTGCATACATAAAGGTTCCTCCGCCACCCATAGACAGACCGGCAATCGCACGATAGCGCTTTTCGGCTTTTATCCGGTACGTTTTCTCAATTGTTGGTAGAAACTCCTGGAAAAAAAAGTCTTCGTAATTCCAGTCGCCTCCAATGCTGTTGAAATATCCCATTCTGCCGGTATCTCCATCGGGCATTACAATAATCATTGCAGTGGCTGTTCCATCCTGAATTGCCTTATCTGCAATGCGTTGTACTTCTCCGAACTGTACCCAACCAGTATGATTGTCAGTTGCTCCATGAAGCAAATAAAGTACGGGATAACTTCGCTGCGAAGTTTCGTAACCGGCTGGCAGGTAAACTGCATATTTCCGGTCGCTTTTTAGAATTTTACTGGGAAGGGAGAGATTGTCTCATACTGTACTTATTTGGGCTGAAGCTAAAAGCGAGAAACAAATAAAGATCGACGAAAACAGAAATACTTTCTTCATAATAAGTTAGTTTAAATTTCTTAGTTGATACTTTAGCAACTGTAAATATATTAAATGATAATTAGATATCCTTCGGTTAAGGTGTGAAAACTTTCCATTTTGCTGAAAAAATTTGCGGTTGAGGCACAAATTCAAACCTGAGCGGATTTTCCTCAAACTGCGAATAAATGGGCTTACCCGGTTCGATGCCAAATTGAAGATATATGTCCGGCTTTTTGACAACCAATTCACAGTCAAGATAATTCAGGTTTTTATGCCATTCAATGGCCCCCTTCTCCGAAATAACCGGAAACCATGCTAAACCTTTATGAGCCCGAACCGCGTCATATTCAAATCCGTATTCCCGGTCACACCAGGCGCCAAAAGTCAGTCCCTGCTCCGGATCAGCACTGATGGTGGCGTGTGCCCAGTCCGGTGGTACAATTACGACATCGCCCGGATGGGCAATAACAGCAAAACACCTTCCCGGCTGATCATTAGCAGTTTCCTGCATGTAAATGATGGCTTTCCCCGACCAGATTTCGTAAACTTCGGGCGTTGACCAGCCTGAAAATGGTGATGTTTTGTGAATATGCCCCTGACTCCGAACCGGTTCGTTACCCAACCTACCAGGAGCATATGTCACCGCTCCATATAATAAATGAAGTTTTTTAAGAATGAGTAGATGCTCAGATTTTCCAACGTCCATTGCAATGGCATAAACCGGATCAGGACCTGAACATTGTGGATTGCGCAAACTTTTACGAATCGAATCGAGTGTGCGGTTCTCTACTTTCGGACCAAAAACATTTGGTCCATATTTAAAACCCATAGGTTGTGCAGTGGGTTGGATATCAAATCCGGGATTAAATTTCATTTCTTTTTATTTAAAAACTCCGACATGGTTTCAAACCCTAAGCGTTAAATCAAATACTATTGAAGAATAATTCCTTTATCGCTGTTTTTCAGGGAATAACTGGTTACTGTTGTAATACTTCGTGATGGAAGAACCAGTTCATTATTTTTCGATGAAGTGAAACTTTGAATCGGATTCAGTTCAAATGCGGGTTGAGTGACAAGTTCTTTCGATACCTGGTAAACATTCATACTTTTTTCTGAAGGCGAAGCAATTTCCAGGTTGATTGCCAATGGTTTATTCTTTAGATTCACAATGAATATGCTCAATTCTCCATTAGGACTGCGTAAGGCCGATGACAGGATCAAACTGTCGGGTTGGCTGACAGTGCACGAAACTGTGGCGGAATATTTCGATAAGAATCGGGAGATAATTCCGAATCCATAATAGGCTTCGTTCTCAGGTCTGACTTCTGAAAGATATTTTTTTGTCTGTCTGTCAAATGTTTGAATCAATTGCCATTGCCCGTCGAGATCACCACGGTTGGTGAAACTCCAACGGTTCACGCCATCCACGCCGGCCCGAAGAGCACGAATCACATCGGAAGCATTTGAAAGGGCTGCATCAAAAGACTTTTGTGACGGATTATCACCGCCGTATCCTAATTTCATATTGCCATATTCAGTCATGAAAAAAGGTTTATTCTGTCTATGAGCCCATTCCGCCCAACGTTTCAGGTTTGTTTCTCCTTGAGCAGTAACTCCGTCATATGAATGAATATCAAAACTTCCCAGGTAGGGTGAAAAAACAAGCTTTTTTTCATCAAACGGCGGCATACTCGTCCAGTCGGGACCTGAAATTGGTATGCTGATTTTACGATTGTCGAATTCTTCCTTTAATCGTTTCCATGCGTCATTGATTGAACCTTTTGCGTCGCCATATTCCCACCAATAACCCCACGGTCCGCCTAGAGGTTCATTGGTCATACAGAAATACTTAATGCAAGTATAACCTTTTATTTTGGTCAGATATTCAATTAATGTTGCGATTCCATCTGAAAAATCAGTCAGGTTTTTGGGTGCACTTATCAAAGGATGAACTCCCGGATAGGCATTCCAATCTACATAACCCCACATTTGCTGTAAGAATACGTCTGCATTGTTTTGCTGACACCAATCAAGTATTTTATATAAAGCCAGCATTTCCTCGTTATTCCAGTCATATTTCTTTCTTTCAGGCTCATACATTCGTTGACTCAATTCAACCCTGACAAAATCGAGACCCAACCATGATGCATGATCTTGAATTTGCTTCCACGCTGAGATGTCAGATACCGGTGGGTTTCCGCCATAGGCACTTCCTCGTGGACTATCACCTCTCACAGGATATTTATATTTCTCATTGTTCAAGGGTAATTCCTTGCTGATGGCATGCCACGAAGCCCCCATTCCGCCTTTCATAGCATGAGTGATTTGGGAGACATCTATTTTAATTTCAGTGACTTGGCCTTTTAAATTAATGCTATTAAGCAAAAAAATAGCAAGTGTCGTTTGAATAATAAGTTGCTTCATAAAACAGGTATTATTTGTTTTTAACTTTTAGCGAACCATTTGTTTTCCGCATAACCGGGCGGCTCTATATTTTATTAAAACCTAACATATCCTTTTAAGGTACCGCATTTTTGCCCTTCGCCGGACCCGAATGGGCGAATGGTGTATGCTCCAACCTTGGCGGGAACAATAAACACTTCGGCATAATTGACGACAAACGGCTCAAAAGCGTTCAACGGACTTTCGACGATCACTTCATCACCTTCAACCAAACAAATCACATGAACACCCCCATTTGTATGATGTTCCACCTTTTTAGTGAACCAATGGCGGCGCGTTTCGATAAACTCACGTTCGTGCAATCCGGTACTTTCCTCCACCCAGCCATCACCTTCAGCGACAACCTCAACATGGTTAATGAGATTCTCTTTTGTCCACTGCGTAGTCCGATCCCACTGAATATTGGGTTTGCCGTGCTCGATATTGATAGGTCGCGGTTTTCCATCCATCCCTAATCGTCCCCAGTCCCAAAGTTTGAAGGTGAAAATATAGGGTGTTGCGCTGATTTCGAGAACCATACTGTTTTTCCCGGAGCAGTGTATCGTTCCGGCTGGAATCAGCACATGATCGTGTTTTTTCATTGGCCAGGTCTGCACATGCTTTTCGGCTTCGAACGGTTTCCCACCCGCCTGGGCTTCTTCCAGATCAGCCAGCATAGCTTCCGGATTTACATCTTCGCGCAAACCAATATAAACTATCGCATCCTCTTCGGTATCCATCATGTAATAGCTTTCATCCTGCGTGTAATGCATCCCGAATTTCTCCTGGATATATTCGGTGAGCGGATGAACCTGCAAACTCAAATGGCCACCTTCCATCGTATCCAGAAAATCGAATCGGATCGGGAATTCATCGCCAAAACGTCCGTGAACAGGATTGCCCAGCAATTCGCTCGGATGCCTGAATACCAGGTTTATGGACGGAATTTCGATGATGTCCTCTCCAAATTTCAGTAAAAGACTGTTTTCTTCGGGAACACAGTTGAAACACCATGCATAGTTGGGAGCTGAGGCATCAAGAT
>Ga0209123_1003863_pt1 | contig 10782 bp, 10 predicted proteins | sample BarGraIncu00431A_FD_184500 | JGI IMG/M metagenome (GOLD analysis project Ga0209123, IMG submission 184500) | Arctic peat soil microbial communities from Barrow, Alaska, USA - Barrow Graham LP Incubations 004-31A (SPAdes) (version 2) | ecosystem: Environmental > Terrestrial > Soil > Wetlands >...
GATCGAGAAAAATCATTAAGGGAGCGTTATACCATATCAAAACATGTAGGATGTCTTGCTTGTGAAACTGCTCAAACTTTTAATCTTATTCTTGTTTCAAATTTAGACCCTAAATTCCTTGAAAACATAAGAATCAAAATAGTTAAAACAATAGATGAAGCATTAAAATTAACTTATGCAGAAAAAGGTGAAAATTTAAAAACTTATATAATGCCCCACGGAGCAAATACTTTACCTAAACTTCCGCCTACTCTTTAAAATAACTATTAAATTAAATTTTATTAATTTATTTATACACACGAAAAAAAGCTCTTGATATTAATCAAGAGCTTTTGCTGAGTTCTTTTCATCCTCGGTAAGTACTTCGTTCATACTTCCTGTTCTATATCCTAGCAAGTCAAGTGTTACATATTTAAAACCAATTTTTTTTAATTCATTTCCAACTCTATCCATAAGTTCAATATCGAAAAATTTATTTCTCTCCTCGGCATTAACTTCAACTCTTGCTATCTCTTCATGATGCCTTACCCTTATTTGCCTAAAACCTAAATCCATTAGAAATTGCTCTGCTCTTTCAACCATACTTAATTTTTCAACTGTTATCTCATTACCATATGGGAATCTTGAAGATAAACATGCAAATGCTGGTTTGTTCCAAGTCGGTAATCCTAATCTCTTAGACAATACTCTTATATCATCTTTTGTAAGTTTTGCCTCCTTTAAAGGGCTGATAACTTTAAGCTCACTTGCTGCCTTCATTCCTGGTCTATAATCTGAAACATCATCCGCATTTGAGCCATCCAAAACTGCATTAATATTATTATCATCGGCAACTTTTCTCACCTTTGAAAAAAGTTCTTTCTTACAAAAATAACATCTATCTATAGGATTTTTAGCAAATCCCTCAATTTCTAATTCTTCAGAAATTATGACAATATGTTTTGCTCCAATATCTCCAATATATTTAACAGCTTCTTTGAATTCTCTTTCTGGGTATGTTGTTGATTTTGCGGTAATTGCTATAACTTTATCACCTAAAACATCAGCTGCTACCTTTAAAAGAAAAGTACTATCAACCCCACCTGAATATGCTATTGCTACACTTGATAATTTCTTAAGATTATCTTTTAAGTTTTGAAACTTTAACTCTAATTCCATATTTCATCCTCCTCGTCTTAAAAACTCTATTAATATTTAACATAAAAATCTTCCAGCATGTTTAATGTAACATAATATTCAACTTTTAGATATAATAATACACTTAAAATTTAAAAATATTGACACACCATCTTAATAGACTTATACTTTTATTAATCAAAAATATTATTCATACCGGTTAAGGAGGAATTACAATGACTAATAAAAGATACACAAGCTTTATAACAAATTGTGTCCACGCTGGAAATGGTATTGACAAAGAAACAGGAGCTATAAGACGACCATTAACTATGGCAAACAGCTACAGGCTCCCTGATGATGCATCAACTCTTGATTGGAGTGGTACGGATGAACTTATTTATACTAGAACAACCTCCGCAAATCAAATGTATCTGCAGGAGAAACTTGCAACTCTTGAAGGTGGAGAGGATTGTGTGGTACTTGCTACAGGAGTAGCTGCATTATCGGGTGTTTTTTTCACTTTTCTATCATCAGATTCACATATAATCTGCACAAATGTTTCTTATGTTGCGGTTTACAGACTACTTAATGAATATTTTCCAGATAAATATGGAATAGAAGTAACCTTAGTGGACACAACAAATTTGCAGGATATAAAAGATGCAATAAGACCAAATACAAAACTTATACATATAGAAACTCCTGGAAATCCGACTACCAGAATAAGCGATATAGAAAAAATAGCAAAAATAGCAAAATCTGCTGGTGTGCTACTAAGTGTGGACAGCACTTTCGCAACGCCTTATCTACAAAAACCTCTCTCCCTGGGAGCGGACCTAGTTATTCATAGCCTCACAAAATACATTAATGGACATGGAGATGCTATGGGTGGAGCGGTAATAGGAAGCAAATTATTAATAGATAAAATAAAGCGTCAGGCTATGGTAAATATGGGTGGTGCTATAAGTCCATTCAATGCTTGGCTAATAATGAGAGGTGCTGTAACTCTTCCTCTAAGGATGGAGCAACACAGTAAAAGTGCCTTAAGAATAGCTGAATTTCTTGAAGCCTCCCCCTTAGTAAGTTTTGTTGCATACCCAGGGCTTAAAAGCCATCCACAACATGAAATAGCGAAAAAACAGATGAGTGCATTCTCAGGAGTAATTTCCTTCGGGCTTAATGCAGACGTTAAAACACATAATAAATTTGTAAATTTTTTAGAACTTATAATTTCAGCTGTTTCTATAGGTCATGATGAAAGCCTTATAGTTTATACCGGGCCTACAGATGAGAGAAATCATTTTTATCCAAAAGAGTTTCAGAATGGGCACCTAAGATTTAGTGTTGGACTTGAGGACCCGGGTGACATAATAGCAGATATAAAACAAGCACTTAAAAAATGTGAATTATAGAATATATGCTTGCCTTTTAATATTAATACTTACATAAACTAAAAGTAGCAGTAATCCTCGAGTTAGAAGATTACTGCTACTTTTAGTTATCATAAAAACTACTTTGCTTATCTTTTTAAGTAATAATCCATTACTCCTTTTACCATAGGTGTAACGTAGTGACTCCCTCCTTTATTTTTTACATTTTCAATTAACATTGATACTACTATTTTAGGATTTGCTGTATCCATACATACAAACCATCCATTATCTTCTGCAGTTGTATCACTATCATCTTTTTTTAGTTCTGCTGTTCCAGTTTTACCTGCAAGAGCTACTCCATCAATTTTTACATTGTGCGCTGTACCATTTACATCATCTATAACTGCAGTGAGGTCATCTTTTATAATTTTTATATTGTCCTTTGAAATTACATTTGATTTCCATACCTTAGATACTAGTGTTTCGCTTATAGCCTCTAAAGTTGGTGACATAATATTTCCATCGTTAACAACTGCGCTATAAGATAGTGCAAGCTGGAGTGGGCTAATAAGGACTTCCCCTTGACCATAACCAGTATCCGCCAGCAACTCGTCATTTTTAATTTTATTATTGTTTGCTACTTGTGAATTTACTATAGGATAACCTATTGGAAGCTTTTCACCTATCCCAAATTTATTGCTTCCGCTTATGAATGCTTCTTCTCCTATACTAATTGCTGATTTTGCAAAGTATATGTTATCGGAATATACAAATGCATTTTTTAGGTTCACTGAATTTACCGCGCCGTTAACCCTCTTAACCGTATGTGATCCCCATGATTTATCTAGTTGCCACGAGTCTCCTTGTATGTCTATTGCATCATCAGGTTTTATCTTCCCTTTATCTAACCCAATAGCCGCCGTTATAAGTTTAAATGTAGATCCTGGAGAATATGCGGTGCTAAATCTATTTTTAAATGGTTCATCAGCAGCTTTCCATGCTGCTAGTTGAATATTAGACTTATATGTTGTATATGCATTTGAGTCAAATGACGGCGAGCTTACCATAGCCAATACCTCTCCGGTTTTTGGATTTATAGCAGTTGAAGCTCCTGGTTCGCCTTTCATCTCCTTATATATTTTCTTTTGAAGCTCAATATCTACTGATAATTTTATATTTTCACCAGCTTTAGATTCTTTTTTAATAATTACAACCTTACTCTTATCCTTAACCTTAGAAATATATATTGTTACTCCATCTTCACCCTTAAGTCGTTGCTCATCCACCTGTTCTATACCTTGTGCACCGATCATGCTATAAGCGCTATAACCCTTACCAGAGTTCTTTTCTAGTTCTTCCGCAGTTATAGGTCTAATGTACCCTATAAGTGACCCAAAGGCTTCTCCACCTGGATATATTCTTCCTTTAGATATATTTGGCAATACTCCCTCAATATCCATAACTCCACTTATTTTTGCTGTTTCAGTACGCAATATCTTAATAATTGGTATAAACTGATTAGAATCTTCATTACCTTTTAATTTATTTTCTATTACTGAAGCGTCAATATCAAGTATTTTAGCCATTTGAGATATGTTAGCATCCTTACTTTTGACGAATCTAATAGGTTCTATGCCCAGAGTAACAATTTCATCATCTGTATTCTTAGCAAGTGCCACTTCGTTCCTATCAGAAATTTCTCCGCGCACAGCAATGTCCGTAGTTACTTTAACTGTATCTCCTGCCTCCATAGTTGGAAATATCATTTTCTCATCCCAACCTATTGTCCACTGATTTTTATTATCTACTTTTTCCTTTACCATATTTGCCTGGTAGCCAGGGGTCGTTATTTTCCCTGCCACAGTATCCATAACTATGGAAAATGGTATGCTAATATTTTTTTTATTTCCTTCCTTGATTTGATCTTCATTCTCCACATTAACAGATATGTTTTTTGCCTCTATACCAGTATAAATGGCAGTATATTTATCTATAAATTGCTTTTGCGTTACTGCGCTCTTAGTTTTAACCGAAAGCATGTCGTACATACTTTTATAGTCTTGTTTTACCCAATTGCTCTTATATGTATTAAAGGTTTTAGTTGCACTATCTCCTTTTGTAAAAAAAGTATACATAAATGCTGCTATTACTATTAAAATAATGCCTAGTGCTACAAACAGAACTACTTTCAAAGTCTTTTTTGACATTTCTTTATCACCTCTTCCTTATTATAACACTAGAAACCTTTACTTAAATAGGGAAAATTATCTTTTCTATTTATATAGTTTATCTTCTACCCATAAATAAAAGCCTATGCAAACGCATAGACTTTTATATGTAATATACCCTTTTTTAAATTATTCTGCCATTCTTCTTTGTTCTTCTTTTTCCTCTTGTTTTTTTAGTTTGTATTCATAAAATAGGTAAAGCTCTTCTATTTTAGTATTAAAATACTTCTTAGATATTTTGACCTGTGTTATATTACCAAGTTTATTTAAATCCTCAAAGAATTTTTTAATTACATTTTCTATTACTTCTACATTACTATATTTAACTTTATCAATTATAGCGTCACATTCATCATTAAAAATTCTAAGAACTAGTTTAACCATATCATCTGTCTTATCATCTATTATTTGATTACTTTCATTTATACTTCCATTAATGACCCATTGCTTAAACTCGATAGCTTCTTTAGATTTAATCATAGCCATTTGTTTTTCTCTTATATCTTGAAGCATTTCAGATGATTTTTCAGAGTCCATAAACTCATGTTTAGGTTTAGATATTCCAAAACTCTGCATTTGAACATCAGCATCTAAGTTTATTATTTGAGATTTTAGAGTATCTACATTTGTTTTTACATTGTTATATTCTATGTTAAGTTCATCAATAGATTTCGTTTTTGTATCAATTAAAATTCCAAATTCATTAGATTTACTCTCAAGTTCATTAGCCTTAAGCCCAATTAAATCCTCATATTCTTTACTTTTGTTTTCTATAAACTGATCGTATTCTAATGATTTATCTTCAAGCTCTTTTCTTTTAAGTTCAATTAAATTTTCGTATTCATTAGATTTCTCTTCAAATTCTTTAGATTGATACCCAGCTTGATTATTATATTCCATTTTAAGTTCTTCTATATCTCGTGTTTTTGTTTCAATTAACTTATTGTATCCTTCAAGTTCCACTTCAAGTTCTTTAGTTCTAGATAAAATTTGACTCATTCCCATTTGGGATGGAGTTAGTTTTATATATTTCAAGTTTTTATTTGCCTCAATTAAATTTTCGATCTCAGATTTATATTGCTTTGCATTTAGTGCATCCTTAATAGACGTAAGTATTGCCATAGTAAACCCTCCCTATTTCTTTAATAATCTACATTATACCACAAAAAATTCATTTATTAATATACAAAATTAACCTTTTAACTATTATTTTACATTATGTTCATATTATAATATTAAATAAATATAATTAAATATGAAAAAATAACCACTAAAAGTTAAAACCTTAGTGGTTATTTTTTCATATTTTAAATTTGTTCACTAATTTTTCTAAACTACTTGATATAATTTTTAATTCCTCACTTGTACTTGAAATTTTCTCCATACTTTCAAATTGCAAATCCATTGATGCTGAAACTTCTTGCGTAGCCGCAGCTGCCTGCTCTGAAACGGCCGAAATAGATTCAATTGAACGTATAACCTCATTCTTATCCTCAGCGATTTTTAAGACATTTTCTGTTAGATGAGTAATCTTAATTAATGCATTATCTACAGATTCCTCGATCAAAGAAAATGCTTTATCAGTATTAAAAATTGCTTTATTCACTTCATTTACTAACCCTTCTCCAACTCCGATACTTGTTTTAGCATTCTTAATTTCATTTTGAATTTCATTAACGACAAGCCCAATTTCTTTTGTTGAAGATGCAGTTTGTTCAGCTAGCTTCCTTACTTCATCTGCAACTACAGCGAATCCTTTACCTGCGTCCCCTGCCCTAGCAGCCTCAATAGCCGCATTTAATGCTAGCAGATTAGTTTGAGCGGCAATTGCCTCGATAGAAATTACTATCTTTCCTATAGATTCTGACTTATCCAGCAGAGTTACAATATTGGCTGAAACCTCCATTGTTGCTAAATTATTTTGCTCTAATTTAACCTTTAACATTTTAAAGGTATCCTTACTTGTTTTGTTAATTTCTTTAACCTGATCTGAAAACTGTTTTGCTTTTATTGAGCTATCCACGGTAATATCAATTTCATTAGATAAACTATTTAACTTTTCTACACTTTCTTGTGCATCCTTAGCTTGTGAATTGCATCCTTTTGCTAATTCCTCAACTGTTTGAGTAACTCCTTCTATAGAAAGGACTGTTTCACCTGTAGCTGAAAATAATCCCTGTGCAAAGTTTAAAACATCATTTGAATCATTTTTAATAAGTTTAACAATGTTTCTAAGTTCAGCCCGTAAGTTAATTACAGACTTCCCGATTTGCCCAGTTTCATCCCTATATTTATTTAAAACTTCAAATCTGATATCATAAGCTAAATCAAAATTTGCTGTTTTATCTACAAGTTCTTTTACAATGAGTATAGGTTTAGTTATTTTTTTACTAAAGTAATATACAACACTTGAAGAAATAACAATTAACATTAATATAACAACTAAAAGTAGTACCAAGCCTTTAACAAATTCTCCTTGTAAATCTTTCCTATTAGCTTCTATGACATTATTTATATCATTCACATAATTTCCAGTACTAATTATCCAATTAAAAGGCTTAAATTCAAGGCTGTAACCTCTTTTGGGCAATGGCAATGTTTGTGAAATCTTAGGAAAAGAATAATTAGAGTATCCTCCACCTACTTTCTTGCCTTGCGTTATAATGTCTTTTATATAAAACGTGCCACCTGCATCTTTACTCTCAAGTCGATTTTTACCTTCCTGCGATGTACCATTTGAAACTAAGTTAATACCCTCTTCTGTATCAACTGTAAAAAAACCATCTTGTCCATATTTAAGACCTCTTAATAACGTTTTTGCTTCAAACTTACCTTCTTCAATCGTAAGTTGCTCATTCTCAACCTTCATGTTTATTTCATTTAGCAAACATATTGCTGTTTCAACTTGATATTTAATTTGGATATCAAAATTGTCTCGCATAGTTTTTTCTAAATTAGCACTCATCTTAGAATTTGTATTATAATTCTGCAAGGCAACAAGTGACCCAATAATAAGTGCTGTGCAAACTACAATTGAGATAGTAATTAAAATTATTTTGGTACTAATCGTCTTCATTTGATTTCACGCCCCCATAGTTTAATTCATATAAAACTTTAAAGTTTTTCATGTGATAGAGTATAATCAGCAACCGTTTACTTGATATAATATATCATAAACTTCTTTGCTATTCTATGTAATATCTTGTCGGCTACAGTTTCAACCAAGCCTACTGTTTCTTTACTACATTTTTATGAATATCCTAGTGCAACAATATGGGGTTGTGACAGGGTAGCTACCGTGTACTGCAAAGTAGTTACCATAATAAGGTAGTTATCATCAGTGATAAGTATAAAGAAAAAAGGCATTGCTGCCTTTATTAGTTGATGAACAATTTAAGAAGATTACGTCACTAATTATGTAAATACTTTATCAGTAATTCTGCAATAACTCTTGTAGTCATCTGTTGAGCATTAACTAGGGGGTGGTGTAGTAATGGGACAGAAACGGCAATAGAAATTATATCCTTGCAAAAATACTCTTTCTATTGATATAGGCTGGCTACAGCAATTCTTTACTAAAAATATAGGTAGTTTAGATTGAATTATTTATAAAAAGTTACCTCTTGAAATTCATTGGAATAGTTCTCAAAACTATAATCAAAAACAAATTAACAGCAACTACCGTTTTTTATGCAGTAAGTTTTATATTTTTACATGAATTCCATCAATTAATAGCTGCAATTTGGGAAATTAAAGCAATTCTATTGCCGTTTCTGTCCAGTTGCTACACAACCCCCGAATACTGGTACTGCCTCACATTAATATACTAACATACCTTTTCGGCGGGGATAGGCAAAAACACCCAATATTACTATTATAATGAAGAAGGCTGACGATGAATCACAAAAGTCACTACCTAAAGCTGTATTGGCAAAACCAGCTGACTTTGATAAAGTATGGGACGAGTATATGGCTGCTCTTAAAAAAGTTGACATAGAAAAAGGTGGTACTGAATTTACTAAAATATTAGCTGATAAAGCTAAATTGTGGAGTAAATAATAAAATTAGTGGGACACAGAAGTAATTCTGTGTCCTTGTCTATATAATAATTTGAGAAAATTACCAAGGATACTGGGATTACACTTAAAATGCAATCCATTCAAATTAACATTTAATGTTCCTTCCCCACTTTTATAAATAAATATTTGAGGTATTGGAAAACCTTCTCTTCTCAAGATATGTGGTTGATTATCCTCGTAGCCTATTCCTAAAATAATTACAGGGGAATTGTAGGTTGGAGAAATTATTGGATAAATTGAATAACTCATGTTTTTTACATCTAGTTTCATATATTTATATTGGGTAATATTATATTATTGACTTACATTCAATAGATAATATAAAATATTGTTGATATATTAATATATTTATAGAGTGGAGGGATTATGGGAAGAGCTGCTTGTAAAAAGTTATAAATTCAGAAGTTTATCTAAAACGTTCAATGCTGAACAAGGTTTTTCAATAATTGCAGGTCCGTGTGCGATTGAAAGTCTTGAGCAATTGGAATTAGTAGCGCAAACCCTTGTAGAAAACAATGTGCGTTTTATTCGTGGTGGAGCTTATAAACCTCGAACATCACCATATGATTTTCAGGGGTTGGGAGTAGAGGGTTTGAGAATAATGGATTATGTTAGAAAAAAAGTTTCGACTAATATCAGTTACAGAAATTCTTGACCCATGTGATGTTGAGAATTCACTGTAATATACAGATATAATCCAAATCGGATCAAGAAATATGCCCTTCTCCATCTCAAGCATTTTGTGACGGATTTCAACAATTGTCACTTAGTCAATTTGAAAAAATGATGAATACTCTACGATCTTAGAACTATGTTCCGAGTATATTTAAAAATAATTTATACACTTGGCTGTTCTATTAACATAAGGTAAATGGTCCTAATGGACATGAAATATTTAACACTTTATTAATCAAAAGAAATTTCTAAAGGAAGGAGAATGATCATGATATACGAAAAACCTACAATAACTGTTTATGACGAAGAAACTCTTGCTGCAATTGAAGCACAAGCGTCTTCGTGTTGCCCAACTGGTAAAACCAACAATTAATAAGTTATAAAACCAACTCTTAATAAGTAATATGAGTATCTCTTATTAGGACTATTTACACTAATAAGAAAAAATGGAGAGTGAATTTATGTGCAATATTGGCGAATATATCTATGATCCAGATAGATTAATATTTTATAAAAGCTGCTTAACTGAAGACATAATTGAAAAAATACGTAGTGCCGTAGAAATAAACGATCAATATGACGAACAGAAAACAATGCTTGATAATCTTGATGCTGATAATATGACTATAAAAGAGCGCCCAATAGATCAGATTGGTATATGCCTAACCTATAATTGTCAACTGAGGTGTAACTATTGCAGCTATTCATCTACAGAAGATAATTGTGATCTGCTTGACTCAAACGACATAATAGCTTTTGTCGTTGATGTTATTAAAAAGAGAACGATACACAGTATGGTTATTAAGAAAGACATAGATACGCCTTTAAGATTCTTTTTCACAGGAGGAGGAGAACCGACATATAATTGGAAATTATTTAAAGAGGTTGTCGTTGGAATTATAGATAAATGCAAACAATATTGTGTCCCTTATTATCTTGAACTGACAACTAACGGATTACTGAATAATTTACAAAGAAAATTCATAACAGATAATTTTAATAAGGTTATGCTGTCATATGATGGTATGCCTGACACCCAAAATAAAAACAGGAGGACAGCAAAACATATTAATACGAGTAAAATTGTGGAAGATTCAATAAGCTTTTTTGGTGATAGTGGTTTATCATTGACCATACGATCTACTGTATGGCATACGGATTTCGGTCGTATGAGGGAAATGTGACCCTTCCCCAATAAACTAGACACTCTAAACACGTATTATCTCTTGTTTTCGTAGAATAACTTAATATTTCATTTTATGCTACTTTAGATTTTTGATTAGCTCGATTATAATAATCTTCAGGTGT
>Ga0209123_1003864_pt1 | contig 10781 bp, 9 predicted proteins | sample BarGraIncu00431A_FD_184500 | JGI IMG/M metagenome (GOLD analysis project Ga0209123, IMG submission 184500) | Arctic peat soil microbial communities from Barrow, Alaska, USA - Barrow Graham LP Incubations 004-31A (SPAdes) (version 2) | ecosystem: Environmental > Terrestrial > Soil > Wetlands >...
TTACGCCACTCGATCCATCTACTGACAGATTATCGGCCAGACCGGAGAGATCGATATCTCCACCACTATTACCTTCAACATTAAGGTTATTTACAACCAGTGACAAATCGATATTGGCTCCGCTTGATGCAGAAAGATCAAGGGAAGATAGTTTCAACTCTGACTTTGATTTTATATCTGAACCAGAACTCGCTTCAAGCGAATGAATTGTTTTAAAAGTGACAAATACTTTCTTTGCCTTACTTGAACGGATCTGTTTTTCAGGATAAATCTTTAGTTCTCCGTTTGAAACTTCCGTTTTAATATTATCCTGAAGGTTTTCATCTGCCTCCACCTCCACTTTTACTACAGAATCCTGAAGTAAGATTACCTCTATGCCTGCGCTAGCTGATATTGACTCAAACATTCCAACCTGACGTTCGGTTTTGAGAACTTTTCCGTTACCCTTTATTCCATAAAAACAAGAACTAAAGAGTAATGAAATCATTAACCAGGCAACTAAATTGAGGGTTTGTATATTCTTCATAATAATTGATAATTAAGTGATTGGGTAAAGATAAAATACCTTCTCTCCTTTGACGCTATTCCCGTCATTCCGGTTACAAAAAAAATCTAAAAACTCCTACTATCGAAGCTTTAGCGGTGGATGGTTTATTTAGCAATTATCTTTTTGGAAAGTGTATCAGCAACTTTGGGCAATGGTTCACCGATTTGATACATGTCATTAATTTTGTCGTTTAATTTTTGATCTGGAAAACTTACGGGATAGATCATCGCCTCAACCTGCCTTAAATAGTCACGTTTATTGTACTTTGGCGAGTAAAGATATCCTTCAACGGTCAGAACACGTTTTCTTGCTAAATCAAGCGTCGTCAGGCTTACAAACGGGCCACCCATGAAGTCGCCACTTCCCTTCCACAATTCTCTAATTTCTACTGAGTAATTTCCTCTGAGTTTAAAAGCTTGCGAAACTATGAATCTCTTGTCAGTTGACATGTAATAACCAGGAAGTGAATCAGGTACATGGCGACGTAAAACTGAATCGCGTTTTTGTAAAAGATTACTTGTAACAAAAGTGCTGTCGGAAACATAAGGATACCAGTAAGCCTATATTCCCTGACTCGTAAGCGGAGACTCATATCGTATCCAGACAAAATCGGAAGTATCTTTTACCATATCATATCCTTTGGGGATATTAAGATTAAACTTATGCTCCTTAATCAAAGCATCAGAAATCGTCTGTTCTTTAAATTTATTTTGCGCATATAATTCCATTAGCCTCAATTTTTCGGCTTTCAAGATTTCTGCAATGATCATATCCGATTTTTCTGCAAAAATCCTGACAAAACCTGCCTCATCAGATGCCTGTACTGTTACAACAACCTGTGGTCTGGCCCAAACGTTGTACTGAACCGTAACCGAAGATACTGTGACAGAAGGGAGAATTCGTGTTAGAACAATATTTCGGGTGGTTTCAAATGTTTTAAAGGCGTCGGGAGGTACATTTACAACATTTAGTATTGGCTCCTCCTGAGGTAGGCAAATTTGTGGTTGTGCGAGGTAGCGCTTAATGGTATCACCGACATTTCCTGCCCACACCCCTTTGGCGATTACCACGATTGTTTCACCCGGTCTGCCTGTAACACTTTTCATGGGTATTGTCCCATCACATCCACAAGCCGAAAAGAACCAAATCAAAGAAAAGACAACGAAATGTGGTGTAATTTTTGAATTCAAAGTTCAATATTTAGTCATTTCATAAAGGCATTTAACCCGAGCGATTTAAATGCACCTAAGATATAACAGAAACCCCGATTCGGACAAACGAATCAGGGTATCAATATCATTTGAACCTGATTATTACTTAAGTGGTTCTTTCTTGTTATCGTCTTTAGGGCGCTCACCAGGGGTTTCATCATCATCTTTTATTGATTTTTTAAAGTCTTTCATCCCTTTCCCAATTCCACTCATAAGCTCTGGAATCTTTCTCCCTCCAAACATAAGTAAAACTACTGCAATGATGAGGACAATTTGCCACACGCCAATAACGCCTAAAATAAGTATTATACTCATAGTATATTTATTAATTCGTTTTGTTACAAATATAGTAAAAGTTGTGTCCATAAAATATTAATCTGCCAGAAACGACAGAACCGGATATCGTTAATAACAAAAAGCTCCGAACATTATTATGCCCGGAGCTTATGAGATAGGTGCAAATAGCACCTATTCCTTAAGTGGTTCCTTTTTGTTATTGTCTGTAGTTGGTGTCTCTTTTGGAGCATCCGCAGAGGTACTGTCTTCCTCTTTTATCGCTTTTTTGAACTCTTTCATTCCTTTACCAATTCCGCCCATTAGTTCGGGAATCTTTTTACCTCCAAACATAAGTAAAGCTACAGCAATGATTAAAACGATTTGCCATGGTCCAACTACTCCTGCAATTATTAACAAGTTCATAATATCAAGTTTAATTTGTTTCTGTATAAAAATAGTATTCCAACTGATAGTTTATGCCGTTCAAGTCTAAATAAATTAATTCCTTATAAAAACTTCAAGAAACTTTTCATTTAAATAATTTCCAGATATCGTTTCCATTGGCATAAATAAGCAATGAGAAAAGAATAACCATTCCGACTATCTGAGCATACTCAAGGAATTTATCACTAGGTTTTCTCCCTGTTATGATCTCGAAAAGTAAAAACAGAACATGTCCGCCATCAAGTGCCGGTATCGGAAGAATATTCATAACAGCCAGAATAATAGAAAGGAAGGCCGTAAGACTCCAGAATGATTCCCAATCCCATACGCCTGGAAAAATATTCCCGATAGCGATAAATCCACCCAACGATTCGTAAGCCTTTGTTTCGGGTGCAAAAAGCAATTTGAACTGTTTCAGATAGTTATCAACTGCATGATACCCTTTGGAAATACCGGCAGGAATTGATTCAACGAACCCGTAAGTAATTGTCTTTAATTCGAAAACTCCTTCAATTTTCTTTGGGGATTGAATCCCGAGCAACCCTTTAATTCCTATCTTGACTGGAATAGTTTTTTCAGTTCCACTTCTGTTTATTAAAACACTGATTGTCTTGCCTTTTGAAATGGCGACAGTGTCTGTGAATTGATCGTAGAACTGAAAGCCAGATCCATTAATTGCCAAGATTTCGTCTCCGATTTCAAAACCAGCATCACGGGCAGGTGATATTTTGCCAAATCCGATTATTTTACAGTAATAAGGAATCCTAGTATCTATAAAATATCTGTCAGTTAATAGTTTTGGAATTATCTCGTCTTTAACCGGGATAATAATTGTTTCTGAGTTACGTTGAACTTCAATCGTTTTGGCACCGTTAAGTACTATAACAGGAATTATTTTGCTGAAATCTTCAACTTCCTTTCCATCAACCGATAGTATTTTGTCTCCACTACGAAGACCCATCTCTCTTCCTGTTTCACTTACGGCTATACCGTATTTTACATTTTTTGTAGGCAGGTATTGTTCTCCCCATACAAAGAGGATCATTGAATAAAGTAGGATGGCAAGAATAAGATTAAATAAAACCCCTCCGATCATAATGATCAGCCGTTGCCATGAAGGTTTCGAGCGGAACTCCCAGGGTTCGGGAGGCAGTTTCATTTGCTCTTTGTCCATCGACTCGTCAATCATTCCGGATATTTTTACGTATCCGCCCAATGGCAGCCATCCGACACCGTATTCGGTTTCTCCTTTTTGAAACTTGAAAAGTGAGAACCAGGGATCAAAAAAGAGATAAAACTTCTCTACCCTACATTTAAATGCTTTTGAAAATATGAAATGGCCAAATTCGTGAATAATAACCAGTATCGAGAGACTTAGGAGTAACTGTGCAGCCTTAATAAGAATAATCATATGTATAAAAATATCAATTTTTTAGTTGCAATTTGCTCACTATCTCAGAGGCATATGCGCGTGCTTCAGAATCAGTTGCAATATAATCACCGAGGGTTGGCTGTGCAATGAAGGTTGATTTTTGCATAACCAGTTCATTTACGCTCCATATATCGGGGAAAGTGATTTTCCCCTTAAGAAATGCCTCCACCACTATTTCGTTGGCTGCATTTAAAATACAAGCCAGATTACCCCCCTTTTGCAAAGCTTCGTAAGCAAGTGCAAGATTACGAAAAATTTTCGTATCGGGGGCTGAAAATGTTAACGTTGGGAAATCGGCAAAATTCAACCTTGGAAATGTATTGCATATCCTTTCGGGGAAGCTAAATGCATATTGGATAGGTAATCGCATATCGGGTAATCCAAGTTGTGCTTTGATTGACCCGTCACAAAATTGGACCATCGAATGAACGATACTTTGCGGGTGTACTATAACTTCAATTTGATCTGGTTTTAACCTGAAAAGCCATTTTGCTTCAATCACCTCAAAACCTTTATTCATCAATGATGCCGAATCGATGGTGATTTTAGCTCCCATATCCCAGTTTGGATGCTTTAACGCATCTTTTGGGGTAACACTGGCGATCATTTTTTTATCCATTCCGTGAAAAGGTCCTCCGGAACAAGTGAGTATCACTTTTTCAACAGGATTCATATATTCACCAGCAAGACATTGAAATATTGCAGAATGCTCTGAATCAACCGGCAGTATTTCTACTTTATTTTCAATTGCCAGTCTGTTGATCAGATCGCCGGCCACAACCAGTGTCTCCTTATTTGCGAGTGCAATTTGTTTTTTAGCTTTTACGGCATTAATAGTTGGAATCAGGCCCGAATAACCTACCATAGCTGTCAGCACAAGGTCAACGCTACCCATCTCAACCACCTGTGCTAAAGCTGCTGACCCGGCGTAGACTTTGATGTTTTCTCCTGCAAGTGCGTTACTTACAACATCATATTTTTCTTCATTGGCGATTACTACTACATTGGGACGAAATTTTTTGGCCTGCTCTATTAATAAACTTACATTATTGTTAGCAGTCAAAACCTCAACAGTAAATCTCTCAGGATTATTATCAATTACCTCGAGTGCCTGTTGTCCGATTGAACCGGTCGAACCGAGTATCGCAATATTTTTCATACAAATAGTTTAGAATTTGATGTAATCCTCTGGATTGATGGATATTCCATTGAGCCACATCTCGAAATGCAAATGCGGTCCGGTCGTCTCTTTTCCCGTGTTTCCCATAATCGCGATTGCTTCGCCAGCCCGAACTTTATCTCCCTGAATTTTAAGAAGTTCCGCATTATGACGGTAAACTGTGACCAGATTTTGATCGTGCTGGAGATAAATAACATAACCCGTATCGATCGTCCAGCCGGCAAATATAACAGTTCCGTCGAGTGCGGCTGATATGCGTGCATTCAATTTCCCAACAATATCCACACCGAAATGACCATTGCTCAAATCGTACTTTCCTGTAATCATGCCGTTTATAGGCGGAAAAAAAAGCAATCCGGCAACGCCACCTCGTGTAACTGAACCCGAATTTATCCCAAGATTTGTCTGCTCTTGTGCTATTTCATCTTTGAAAAGACTGTCATGATCGTATTTTTTGAACTGAACCTGATCGGGTCTTGGTAATGCACTGTGCTTGACTGCAGTATCAGAGGGGGTTTCCCCAGCCAACAGGGCCCTAAAATCGTTGAAATATTTGTCACGCCTTTGGATTTCGAGATCAAGCGAATCGACTATGAGGACATTACGAATTAGCATCTGCCGCATTTTTCCGGTAGGATATCCCGGAATGTACTCCCGCAATGGTGTAAAAGCAATTAAAACCGTTACTCCAATAATGATAAATACGACTGCAAAAACCAATGCCATCACCAACGTTCTTGCATTAAATCGTATCTGTTTTATTATGTGTAGATTAAGGTCGTTAAATATTACTATCCTATATGGATTCTGAAATAACTTCTTAATCTTATCCCGTTTCCTTTCTTTCGGCATTCCTTATTTTATATCAATAGTGTTCAAACTTACATGAAAATTACACGATACACAAAATTTTAGTTGCATTCTAAGTAGTTTCAATCTCATGGCCTGTTTAAAAATATTGATTATTAACGGTTTGACAAATGTTAAACTCGCCTTGATTTCAGATGTCAATTTTTTTGGAATTTTTTATTTGATTTCTCGGTTATTGTAACTACATTTGCACCCTCTTAAAGAATAAGACGTTCCTATAAAACAACGATATACTGTGGGGTAGAGCAGTTGGTAGCTCGTCGGGCTCATAACCCGGAGGTCACAGGTTCGAGTCCTGTCCCCGCTACTTTTAGTAGAATAAAAACCTGTAAGATAATTTCTTACAGGTTTTTTTGTTTTTAATTGGAAGCAGGGTGAAAACCTTTCGATGATTCTTACCAAAATTAGCACTCCTCAGCTGGCTTTTCATTTTTTTTATTGCGAATCCCCTCGCAAAATATCTTGTGTTAATTCTTCGTAAAGCGACTTCCTATGTAAATATTTGTCTTTACTTTGGAGCGTTAATTCAGAGGAAGCAAATTGAAAAATCCGACCAAAACATCCTAAAACATAAAGAGTGACGGCAACGTTAACCAAGCTTAGTATAGAAACTAAAGCGAACATGCTAAAATGTTAATCATGGAAAAGCAAATAACCTTCTTCCTCATCCTTGTATTTTCCATCTTCTTGGATCAGGCAGGGAATATCTCTTTTGCCCAAGCCAGGACTAATGGTGTGTCTTCTGCCATTGGAAAAGAGACCATCAACCAAAATACTTCTGCCCGTTTTTCACCGGAAGAAGTTGGGATGAGTTCAGTGACTTTGGCTCGTATTGATTCTATTGTGAAGGACGGTATTAATGCAAGGGCTTTCCCTGGATGTCAGGTATTGGTTATGAAAGAAGGTAAACCAATATACGATAAATGTTTTGGATATTATACCTATGAGGCTCTACAAGAGGTGACTCCGACCACCATGTATGATTTGGCTTCCCTTTCGAAGACGACAGGGACCTTACTCGCTATCATGAAACTTTACGACAATGGTCAAATTAAACTGACAGAAAAGGCATCCAGGTATCTTTCTTTCCTTCGGGGTACAGACAAGGTAAACATCACGATAAAAGAACTACTGTTTCATGAATCGGGTTTACCTGGCGACCTTTCTTGTTATCGCCTGGCCACAACAAAGGATAAGACACATGCTATTCACTTTGGTTGTACAAACATTCAATACAATAAAGATTGGGTGTCCAAAATTCCTAAGGCAGGATATACCTCCCAGGTATCAGACAGCTTCTACCTACACAATCGCTTCCACCAGGCAGCGATGCAGATGATCGCAAATACACGTCTGAGAAGCAAAACCTATCTTTATAGCAGTGTGAACTTTATATTACTGAAAGAAATTGTGGAAGAAGTTTGCGGTCTGCCTATGGATTTATTTCTGAATGTTGAATTCTATACACCAATGAAATTGAACCACATGGCTTACCTTCCTTTAATAACACATCAAAGGAAAGTTATTGCTCCAACTTTTATAAAGGATTTCCTGCGTAACGGCGTCTTACAAGGTTATGTCCAGGATCCTGATGCTGCCTTTTTAGGTGGTGTCGCTGGTAATGCCGGTTTATTTGCCACAGCCGGTGATGTTGCTAAAGTCTATCAGATGTTACTCAACAAAGGTGAGATTGACGGAAAACGTTACCTGAAGGAAGAAACATGCAGGATCTTTACAACGATCACTTCGAAAAGTGGCAGACGTTACCTGGGTTTTGACAAACCTGTTCCTGCAAATCCGATACACAGTCCTTGCTGCGTTTCTGCACCAAAGGAGGTTTATGGTCATACCGGGTATACAGGAACCTGTTGCTGGGTAGATCCGGTTAACAGGCTCGTATATGTCTTCTTAAGCAATCGTACCTATCCAAATGACGCCGTAAACAAACTGGCTAAAATGAATATACGAACCAGGATTCAAGAGGTGTTTTATCAGTCGATGAAGAAATGAGGCAAATTAATAATTGGCCGCTTAAGTTTCGTTCCATCTAATTTTGTAAAATTGCATGCCTTGGAGTGAACGGTCCAATGTTTCGTCAAAGCTAAAAATCGGGATGTTCCCGATTCAATAAAATAAAATGAGCAAAAAAAAGATCCATATCATTGCAGTATTGCTGGGGTTGGCAGTTATCAGTTGTAACCATACAAATCAACGTCCACCAACAGGAAGCTCAGGTACTGTCATCAACGCCGTGGCCCTAAAGGACAGTGTTATAGTCAAACAAGTCGCTAATACTGCAGCCCAGCTTTATGCGAAACCGGAAGTGCCTGTTCTCTGCTATCACCGTATTTCAGAGGGCCCTAAAAGCGAATACAGGATAAGCCCGGCAACATTTTCCGCGCATATGAAGATGTTGGCGGACAGTGGTTACCACTCCATCTCTCCCGATCAATTATATGACTACCTGGTTTATAACAAGACTTTGCCTGAAAAACCGGTCATCATAGCCTTTGATGATTCGAGAGCGGAACATTCCGAAATTGCCGCTCCCGTAATGGAAAAGTATGGATTCAGAGGCGTTTTCTTTATCATGACCATCACCTACAACAAGAAGAATTACATGACAACGGATCAGATTGTACAGTTGGAAAAAGCCGGGCATACCATCGGACTGCACAGCTGGGATCATACGATGGTAACCAAATATAGAGAAGCGGCTGACTGGCAGAAACAGGTGACAGATCCTAAAAAAAAGCTGGAAAGCATTATTGGCAAGTCGGTTGAATACTGGGCATATCCGAATGGCGTTTATGACCACAACGGTGCGGAGGAACTCAGCAAATATTTCAAGCTTTCGTTTACCCTTTATTCAAAACGCGATTCAGTTGTACCTTTACAAACCGTTCGCAGAATGATTGTACCGGAATGTACATCGCAAGGACTGCTTAAATCGATGCACCGGACATTTGGAAAGTAAAAAAATAAAACCGCCCAGGGACCGGGAATCAGCAACAAGTACTGAAGACTTTATTAACTTGCCATTTTTATTTTCCAGATTCATTTATGAGCTATAAACACGTTATTCCGTTCTTAACCCTTACCTTCCTTTTTATCCTTGCCGGATGCAATCCCAAAGCAGAAAAAAAACCCGGGAAACAATCCATCGAAAAACCGGCTGTCGAAATACCCACCGTTGAAATACCGGAAACGAAAGTCATTGCGATTGATACGGTGGCATTTCAAAACAAACTGCGTGCGCTGGCAAACGGCGATACCTCCGGCTTATGGCCTAATAACCTTCGCTCTTATCCTTTGGCTGGGCATGTACTGCCTTATAAAAGGATAGTTGCCTTCTACGGCAACCTCTATTCGAGAAAAATGGGGGTATTGGGTGAATATCCGCCGAAGGAGATGTGGGAAAGATTAAATGCTGAAGTTAAGGCTTGGGAAAAAGCGGACCCTTCAACTCCGGTGCAACCTGCTATCCATTACATTGCCGCAGTGGCGCAAGGTATTCCAATGAAAGATGGGCAATATTGTAAACGGATGCCTGAGTTTATGATTGATTCGGCATTGACCATCGCCAAAATGGGAAATGCCATTGTCTTTTTAGACATTCAGGTTGCGCTGAGTAATGTAAGAAATGAAGTTCCCAGATTGGAAAAATACCTGAAAATGCCCAATGTAAATTTGGGGATTGACCCCGAATTTTCGATGCAGGAGGGCAACATTCCGGGCCGGAAAATCGGATCGATGGATGCAAGCGACGTTAATTTCTGCTCGGAATACCTGGCCAAACTGGTAAAGGATAATAACCTGAGTCCTAAAATCCTTATCGTGCACCGCTTTACTCAAGGGATGGTCAAAAACTACAAGAATATAAAATTGCACCCCGAAGTGCAGATCGTGATGAACATGGATGGTTGGGGTGAGCCAACACTTAAATACAGCACCTATAAGCGATATATTTATGAGGAACCGGTACAATTTACCGGATTCAAACTGTTTTACAAAAATGACCTGAGAAAAGCGCCTCATCGGATGTTAACACCACCGGAACTGATGAAACTGAAACCACAACCCATCTATATCCAATATCAATAAATAAACCGCTAAGCAGTCTTTCAATAAAGCAAACGGGTTTGTAAAATCATCTGAAACAGCAATAATCTAAATATTTGATTGTTGCTGTTTTTTGTGGACTCTTCTAATTCGATTAAGTATTTTCAACCTTATCGAATAACAAAGGCAGGAATTGTATATCAACTTTCTGATCTATTCGCGGTTAACGGTTTATGCACTAGCCAGTGTTGCGATACTCACCCTTACACCCGGAATTTTCAGCAGAGGTTCGCAACATGCCTCCAGTGTTGCACCCGTAGTAACCACATCATCAACGAGTAATAAATGTTTGCCGATCAATGACGCCTCATTTTTAACATTAAAAATCCCGCTTACATTTTCCCATCGCTCAAATCTTCCCTTCCTTGTTTGTGAAGAGGTATGAATTTCTCTCACCAGGTTACCCGAGATGACAGGCCGGTTCATCGATTCAGACAATCCTTTACAAATTTCGGCACTCTGGTTATATCCCCTTTTTTTCTCTTTTTTAGGATGGAGCGGTACCGGAATTATGGCATCAATATCCTGGTAGGATGAACTTTGAATAAGGTCATACCCAAACAGGATTCCCATTTTTATCCCGACTTCGCTATTTCCCTTGTATTTAAGCTGATGTAACAGATGCTGCAAGCGTCCCCCTTTGTCGAAGCGGCAAAACGATGAAGCCAGCGTAATGTTCACTCTTCCGATAAATATCTG
>Ga0209123_1003865_pt1 | contig 10780 bp, 10 predicted proteins | sample BarGraIncu00431A_FD_184500 | JGI IMG/M metagenome (GOLD analysis project Ga0209123, IMG submission 184500) | Arctic peat soil microbial communities from Barrow, Alaska, USA - Barrow Graham LP Incubations 004-31A (SPAdes) (version 2) | ecosystem: Environmental > Terrestrial > Soil > Wetlands >...
GTTCACTATCAGTTGTTTAAGTAAAGCTTCTTCGGCTACATCCTGTATGTTAATGTCAATCGTTGTATAAATATCTGCTCCGCTTACCGGATCAATCTCATTGCCATTTTTCATCGGGCGCCAGTTTCCATCCGGAATACGCTGGTAAAGCCTTTTTCCTGCCATACCCTGCATCTCACTGTTAAATGAGCTTTCGATACCCACATTGTTTGCATTTCCCTCTTTAAACCAACCCAATGTGCGGTATCCCAGGTTATCAAATGGATAAACCCGCTTATTCTGAACAGTTGTAATCAGACCGCCGCTGTTTTTTCCTAACCTGAAAATCGGGAATTTCCTGATGGCTTTGAGTTGGTCGAAATCCGCTTTACGTTTTATAAGCAGGTAGCGGTTTTTGGTTTCGCGCCCTCCTACAAGCAATGTTTTATACTGTCCCCTTGATTTATCTTTGAAATAGCCCGAAAGACAAATGGCCAGCGAATCGACGTCAGTATTAAAAACGGAATCCGGAATAAGCGGGGATGCGGCATCCATACGAACTTCGAACAGCGGAACAGAGGTAGCCAGCATTTCGCCGTTTACATCATAGATATTGCCGCGATTGGGTTCGATAGTGAAATACTTGAGTGAAAGCTTTTCTGCTTTTGCTTTCCACATTTCGCCCTCAACCAGTTGGATATAAAGGATTTTACCGATAATAGCCAGGGCTATGACAAACATAAAGCCATAAACCAGGTACACACGCGTAAGTATCGATTTCCTTGAATCCATTTATGAGCTATCTCTTTTAGTTGTTAGTTTGCCTGATCAATCAGTATTTTACGGGGTGGCGTTTTCGATTCTTTCAGCCCCCGGCTTTGTAATCGTTTCGCTATTTCGGTTTGCCTGGTAATATTCATTAGCTTCGATTTTGTATTGATATATTCGAAGCGTTGTTCTTCAATCTGTTTTTTTGTTTTACTGATGCTTATGATGGTACTGTTGGCATAATTTGAGTTGAATATGTAGAGCAACCCGAGACCTGTTAGAAATATCAGGAAAGGCAACAGCCCGATTACTTTGTCGCGAACCAGGAAAGATCCTTCAAGTATGCTCTTTACTTTTCCTGTTGTTTTTCCGGTTCCTTTAACCTTGCCTTTGCCTGTGCCATTTTTTTCAGGTTTAGGTTCAGCTTCAACTTGCTCAGTTTCAATATTTATAGTATTGCGAAGTTCGGCCATGCTTAAAGTTTTTGAGCGATCCGCAATTTTGCACTGCGGGAGCGAGGATTACTTTCCAGTTCAGCAGGTGCAGGTGTTATTGGCTTGCGGGTTATTAATTTAAAGGGAGCTATTATATTCCCGTAAAAATCCTTTTCGAGTATGCCTTCTGTGTTGCCGGTTTTGGTATAATTCTTCACCATCCTGTCTTCGAGCGAGTGGTATGAGATAACCACAAGCCTGCCGCCTGGTTTTAATGAATCAGCGCATTGTTTCAGCATCGCCTGCAAAGCTCCCATTTCATCATTCAGTTCTATTCGGATTGCCTGGAAAACCTGTGCCAGATATTTGCTTTCATAATTATTAGGGATACAGGTTTTTATAGCTTCTTTCAGTTCGCCTGTTGTAGTAATGGGTTTAATTCGTGACCTGATGATTTCTGCTGCCAGCTGGCGGGCGTTGGATATTTCACCAAATAATTTAAAAACTGAATGAAGTTTTTCTTCAGGGTAAGTATTTACCATTTGAGCTGCCGTTATTCCCTGTCTGCGAGCCATACGCATATCAAGCGGGCCTTCGAAACGGGTTGCAAAGCCACGCTCAGGCGTATCAATCTGGTGTGATGAAATGCCAAGGTCAGCCAGGATTCCATCCAGAGGAAATGCTTTATGCAGACGCAGAAAGTTTTTAAGGTAGCGGAAATTCTCATTTACAAGTGTGAAGCGTTCATCGGCAAAAGCATTCGCAAGTGAATCCTCATCCTGGTCAAAAGCAATCAGCCGGCCTTCCTCATTGAGTTTTTCTAATATTTCCCTGGAATGACCACCACCTCCGAATGTAAGATCAGCATAAATCCCTGAAGGATTGATGTTGAGACCTTCAATACATTCGTTTAATAATGCGGGTTGGTGGTACATCCGGTTTTCATTCGTTGAGGTTAATATTCCCCAATATTTCTTCCGCTAAATCCGAAATATCAGTCTGGGTCTCGCTCACTATGCTATCGTATTTCGCTTTATCCCAAATTTCAATGCAATCCATTTTGGCAGCAATCACAATATCCCCGGTAATTCCTGCAAATACAGCCAGGTCGCGTGGGATCAGGATCCTTCCTGTGCTGTCGATCTCAAGTTCTTTTAAGCCTGCATTATAGGCACGGATGAAATCGTTATGTTTTTTTACAAACCGGTTTAACTTGCTGATAATCTTGCGACTGATCTCATCCCAATTGGATCTTGGATAGAGTTCGAGGCATGGGCTGAAAATGCTGCGCTTTACCACAAATCCCTCATTCAGTGAAGCACTGACCTGGTTCTTCAATGCAACAGGAAGCAGAAATCTTCCTTTTGCATCAACCCGACCTATGTGTTCTCCTTGTAAGGGTATCATGTTTGTTTATATTTTGCCGTAAATGTACATCAAATTCCCACTTTCCCCCACATATTACCACAAAAATGTTATTAACAATACACAGAATGCCCGTAAACAAAGGGATTAGTTATAAAAATATTCTGAAACAGCTGGTATTATTCAGTAGTTGAACTACAGTTCAATGTTTAAAAGGATTGCAGCTCATAATTTGGATTAACTTTTATGCATTTCTAATTTCGGGATACGAAATTATGTTCCGGAAATTCATTAATTTTGCCTGATATTGTATTATGCAGTATTGTTCAAAGCTAAATCAAAGTATGGAAGATCAGCCTGTTAGCAATAAGATGGAAGATATCTTTTTTGACCTTGATCGTGTGATTGCCACTAAGAATCCCGGATTACTCCGGATTCTGCCGCGTTTTGTTTTGAATTACCTTAAAAAAGTGGTGCACCAGGATGATTTGAATGAGATTGTCAGAAATAACCGCAATTTGTATGGTCTTGATTTTCTGGATGCCTGCCTGAAAGGATTTGGCGTTAAAATAAAATTTAACGGACTTGAAAATATTCCGGCTGCCGGGCGTTGGATTGTGGCGTCCAATCATCCACTTGGTGGACTTGACGGTATGGCTTTGATGTGGGTTGTCGGAAAGATCAGAAAGGATATTGTTTTCCCCGTGAATGACCTGTTGATGAACATTGCAAACCTGAGAGGCCTTTTTATCCCAGTCAACAAGCATGGTTCCAATGCCGGGAATGCCAGGTTAATTGAGGATACATTTGCCTCTGAAAAAGCCATGTTATACTTTCCTGCCGGTTTGTGCTCCAGAAAACAAAAGGATGGGATCTGTGATCTTGAATGGAAAAAGAGTTTTATAACAAAAGCCAGAACGCATAAGCGTGACATCATACCTTGCTTCATTAACGGACGGAATTCTGACTGGTTCTACAATATTGCCCGAATCCGGGCTTTCCTCGGCATTAAGGCAAACATAGAAATGATATACCTGGTGGATGAAATGTATAAACAACGTGACAAGGAAATTGTGATTACTTTTGGAAAACCAATTTCTTACACTATCTTTGATAAAAAGAAAACGGATTTATTTTGGGCTCAGATTTTAAAAAACCATGTGTATTCGTTAGCGAAAAACAGGAACAGTCTATTTGTAACTGATTAATAAATTGGATGCGATGCAGGAGATAATTGAGGCAGTTGATCGTAATTTGCTCGTGAGTGAACTTACTCCCGAAAGATTTGTACGGCGAACAAACAGCGGGGGTAATGAGATTTATATTGTTACCTATCAGACTGCACCAAATGTAACAAGGGAGATAGGTCGGTTACGCGAAATTACTTTTCGTGATGCCGGTGGTGGAACCGGGCTTGATTGCGATCTCGATGAATTTGATATCGACGAAGAGAATCCGTTTCAGCAACTGTTTGTCTGGGATCCCAGTGAGAAAGAAATAATCGGAGGTTACCGGTTTATTCATGGAAAAACGCTTAAGAGACACGAAAACGGAAGAATTGACACGCCAACCAGTGAACTTTTCCATCTGTCGGAGAAATTCATAAAAGAATATCTTCCTCATACTATTGAACTGGGCCGCTCGTTTGTCCAGCCAAGTTACCAGCCCACGGTGAACCTTCGCAAAGGAATGTATGCACTCGATAATATCTGGAATGGTTTAGGTGCAATCCTGAATCAGAATCCTGATGTAAAGTATTATTTTGGGAAAATCACCATGTACCCTCATTATAATATTGAAGCTCGTGACCTTATACTGTACTTCCTGAAGAAATATTTCGGAGATAAAAATCAACTGGTATATCCCCATGAACAGCTTATCCTAAACACATCTGAAGCATTTATGGCAGAGCAATTTACAGGAGGGACATATGATAAAGATTACAAAATCCTGGTTCATCTTGTGCGCCAAAGGCACGAAAACATACCTCCTCTTGTAAATGCATACATGAATTTATCGTCAACCATGCTTTTCTTCGGAACCTCACTGAATCCCGGATTTGGAGATGTGGAAGAGTCTGGAATCCTGGTCACGCTCGATGATGTGTATGAATTCAAAAAAGAACGGCATTTGAGCATGCCCTCATAACCTAAACAGAAATTTTATGAATAACCGAAGGGCCGCTTTTATGATAAGTGCCGCCGATGTAACAGGCTGCCCGTCACCCCGCGTGCCTGAATATGCATTTTTTGGCAGGTCGAACGTTGGCAAATCTTCCCTCATTAATATGATAACCGGCGTTAAAAACCTGGCGAAAACATCTTCAACACCCGGTAAAACCCAGTTGCTGAATTACTTTATGGTTGATGAAGATACCTGGTACCTGGTCGATCTGCCCGGGTATGGATATGCCAAAGTTTCTAAAAAGTCGCGTAAGAACTGGGAGAAGATTATCCGTGAATACCTTTTGCAGCGCAAATCCCTGGTGTATACTTTTATTCTTGTGGATGTTCGTCACGATCCACAAAAAAGCGACCTCGAACTTATTGACTGGATGGGGGAGGAGGGATTGCCGTTTTGCCTTGTGTTTACCAAAGCCGATAAGATTTCACGCAATGCTGTAAAAAGAAATGTGGATGAATATAAAAAGATGCTTTCCGAAAAGTGGGAGGAACTTCCGCCGGTATTTCTATCTTCATCACATTCAGGGGAAGGGAAAAATGAAATCAATGATTTTATTGCTCTTACCAATATTGAATATGCAGCTATCACAGCGCAAAAATAAAAAAGAGTTCTGAAAACTACTTTCTCTGCTGAGGCATTAAAAGCGAATTTTCAGAACTCCTGGATAATGTTTGAAACACTTTTATTTATACAACATCAGTACATGGTTCTTTGAAACCAGGTCTCCTTCTTTTATATAAACCTCAGCAATTGTCCGGTTTTCATCAGCAAAAATGGAGTTAAGCATTTTCATGGCTTCCAGGTCTATGAGTTTGTCGCCGGCTTTTACTTTCTTCCCTTTAACGGCATAAATCTTTTTGATGGTTCCGGGAATAAATGCAAGCACTTTTTTAGGGTCAACCGGCTCATAAGGCTTCCGGTTAAGAAATTTCTTGGTTAGCCTGGTTTTATATTTAACATCCTCAATCACCAGGGTTTGAAATACTTCAACTCCTGTATTTTCAGATGTGTCTTCTGCTGATTTTATGTCTTTTAAATTCAGGCTTTTGGAGTTATCACTTTTAGACATAATCATTTTTTAAGTTAAAATAACCATTGAAAAAAGGCAGATGCTTAATAAGGAGATGCGTTCTGGCTCTGACTGAGCTGGTCACATGTCAGAATACTCATCTGCTTAAAATTACACTTTCAGGAAGATTAAAATGGAGGAATACCATGTTTTTTCAATGGTACGTCAACTTTTTTATCGGCCGAAATGGCAAGGGCATGAATAACCATATCGCGCGTTTCCTCAGGGCTTATCACGGCATCAACATAACCGTATGCTGCGGCAACATAGGGGTTTGCAAATTTTTCCTTATATTCCTTGATCTTAAGTTTGCGCATTTCATCCGGGTTCTCCGACTCTGTAATCTCTTTTCTGAAAATTATATTTGCAGCGCCTTCGGGACCCATCACGGCAATTTCTGCCGTAGGCCAAGCAAACACAAAGTCGGCACGCAGGTGGCTCGAACACATGGCAATATACCCTCCGCCATAAGCTTTACGAGTGATAACTGTAATTTTAGGAACGGTTGCTTCACTATATGCATAAAGAACCTTGGCCCCATGGCGGATAACACCGGCATGTTCCTGGTCGACGCCAGGCAAATAACCCGGTAAATCAACAAGCGTAACCAAAGGAATGCTGAATGCATCGCAGTAACGGATGAAACGTGCAGCCTTGTCGCTGGAATCAACATCGAGAACTCCTGCCAGTACCAGGGGCTGGTTGGCAACAAAACCTACAGTATAGCCATTCATTCGGGCGAAACCAATAACGATATTCTGAGCAAAAAGATCCTGAACTTCAAGAAAATCAGAGTCATCGCAAATTCCACGGATAACATCTTTTACATCATATGGCTGACGTGGATTGGTGGGAAATACTTTATCGAGGCTATACTGACGGACACGCGGTGGTTTCTTGGGAAACGGATCTGCTTTCTTCAGGTTATTCCATGGAATAAAACTGCAGAGTTTCTTGATCTGCTCGAAACATTCTATCTCGCTTTCGGCAAAGAAATGTACGTTACCGGTTATTTCGGCCTGTACGCGTGCTCCGCCTAATTCTTCCATTGATATGTCCTCGCCCAGAACAGTTTTAATAACTTCGGGACCGGTGATAAACATCTTGGAGATTTTATCAACCACAAAAACGAAGTCGGTCAGGGCTGGTGAATAAACGGCACCACCAGCGCAAGGTCCGAGGATCACCGAAATCTGAGGTATTACTCCGGATGCCTGTGTGTTACGGTAGAAAATTTCACCATATCCTGCAAGTGAGTTAACTCCTTCCTGAATTCGCGCACCGCCTGAATCATTAATTCCGATGAGCGGAATTTTAAGTTTCATGGCATGATCCATAATTTTAGTGATCTTTTTGGCATGCATATAGCCAAGCGAACCACCGGCAACAGTAAAATCCTGGGCAAAAATACAAACAGGATAATTGTTGATGGTTCCTGTTCCTGTAATAACTCCATCGCCGGGCAGGTATTTGTCGCTCATTTCGAAATCGCGGCCGGCATGTTCAACAAACAGGTCGTACTCATGAAATGACTTTGCATCCAGCAACGCTATAATTCGTTCGCGGGCTGTAAGTTTTCCGGTTGCTTTTTGCTTTTGGATGGCTTTATCGCCACCGCCACGCAATGCTTCCTGCATTCTGCGCTTCAGATCAGTAGATTTAGAGCTTAAGGACATAAATTTTTAGTTTGTAAATAATTTTGGGTTTCGCACACAGGCGAATTATTCATTACCGGGCAAAGATACAATTATTTAATCGTTTGTTAATGCATCCACAATGTAATTAGTGTGTCCGGGACTGTTCAGGTTTGCTATAATTCCTTAATTTTGAGGCTTTAAACCTATGCCATGAATATTGAAGAATTACGGGATTACTGCATCTCAAAACCTGCTGTTACCGAAAGTTTTCCTTTTGATGAATCCACACTTGTATTCAAAGTCGCTGGGAGAATGTTTCTGCTAACCGACCTGGTGGATGCTCTTTCGATGAATGTTAAAAATACTCCTGAAAAAGTAATTGAGATGAAGGAACAGTATTCCAGTGTTTTGCCGGGCTATCATATGAATAAAATTCACTGGATCACTGTTATGATCGATGGGAACATTGCGGATTCCTTGATAAGGCAATGGATAGATGAATCCTACGACCTTATTATATCAGGATTTTCACGAAAAGAGAAAGCACTTTATGCTGAAATGACAAAGGGAAAGTAATTACTGAAGCGTCACATATTTTGAAAGTGCGTTCACCAATGCTGCTTTCGACTGAACACCAACAAACGTTTCGACCAAAACCCCATCTTTAAATATCAGAACGGTTGGTATGGACTGTATTCCGAACTTGTTTGTAAGCGGCCCATTCTTATCAATATCAACCTTTCCGACTTTAATCTTACCAATTGTCTGACCAGCAATTTCTTCAATCACGGGCGCCATGGCTTTGCAGGGCATGCACCAGGTAGCCCAAAAGTCAACCATAACAATACCTTTGCCGGTTTCATCGGTAAAGTTGTCGGTTGTAAGGGTAATAATGTTTTTATCTGATGATCCAGAATTGCATGATGACAGACCGATTAGTAAAGAAGCAAACAGGATGATTAAAATGGTGATTTTTTTCATTTCGGGATTTTTTGAATTTGGATGTGTACTTTCCTTGTGTTTATTTTAAAGTCACTTGTGTAATGCCTGAGCCTCCTGTTTCGAGCGAAGCGTCTTCAAAATGCTTAACCTCGGGAACTCCCGAAAGGTAATTGCGGATTATACTTCGGAGCACGCCGTTTCCTTTTCCATGCAGGATACTTACTTCGGAAACATGCAGCATAATGGCTTCGTCAATATACTTTTGAATGAATGATTCTGTTTCGTCGGCTCGCTTTCCCCTGACATCGATGGTGATGCGGAAATTGGCCATTCGGGCATTCATGTCGTTTACCATATTCTGGTACGACACTCCGCGGTTAACAGATTGCCTGAGAGGTATTTTCCCTGAAACTACTTCCAGGTTTTCAGTTTTCACCTTTAAGGTTACCGTACTAAAAGCAACTGTTGCCTCACGCCCATGGATTTCAATTACTTCACCTGATTCCTGCTGCCCTTTCATACGTACACGACTGCCTGCAATAACAGGTTTTCCAGGCTCAGCCATAAGAGGAGGAATTATTTCCTTTTCAATTTCAACTGAAGGAATTGCGACAACCTTTTCGGCAAATTCTTTAATTTCGGTTCTCAGTTGTTTGGTCCTGGTAGCATCGGCCTGCGACTGCTTAATTTCCCTGATCGTTTTTTCGATGATCTGGTTCGATTTGTTGAGTATGGATTTTGCTTCGGTACTGGCTTTTTCAAGAATCTCTTTCTTACTCCGGTCCAGTTCTTCTTTCAGTGAAGTGTAACGGTTTATTAACCCATTAAGCATTTCATCTGCCTGTTCAAGCTGTTTTTCTTTGCGGCTTAATTCCAGTTTTTCAGCTTCCAGATCCTGCATCTGCTTATCGAAATCTAGTTTTGCATGTCCAACTTTTTCTCCTGCTTTTTCAAGTACTTCTTTGGGAAATGAAATATTTAAAGCAATTTCAAAGGCAAATGAACTACCGGGCCTGCCGGTTTTCAGCACAAACATCGGCTTCATGTTTTTGGCATCATAAAGCATTGCACCGTTTAAAAAACCAGTATGGTTGGAAGCGAGCAACTTGAGGTTTGCATAATGGGTTGTGACTACTCCGTATGCATTTTTCTCATTGAGTGTTTCGAGCACAGCTTCTGCTATTGCTCCACCGGATTGAGGTTCAGTACCTGCTCCAAATTCATCAATCAGGAACAGCGTGGATTTATTTGCAATTTCCAGCAGGTTTTTAATGTTAAGCAAATGACTGCTGTAAGTGCTCAGATCGTTTTCTATCGACTGCTGGTCACCTATATCAATAAAAATATGGTCGAAAATACCTGCTTCGGAAGTGTCGAGTACCGGAATAAGCAATCCGCACTGCAGCATATACTGAAGCAGTCCGACGGTTTTGAGCAAAACTGATTTGCCCCCGGCATTTGGACCGGAAATTATAAGTATCCTGTTGCTTTCGTCCAGCGAAATATCCGAAGGGATGATTTCACGTTTTTGTTTTTTCAACGAAAGCATAAGCAAAGGATGCCGCGCCTGTATCCAACTGAACGATTGCTTATCGCGTAAAGCCGGTTTCATGGCCCCGGTTTCGATTGCCAGTAACGCTTTGGCCCTTAGAAAATCGAGACGACTTAAAAAATCGAGTGATTCCTTTAATAACTGAATATATGGACGTAATACGTCAGCCAGTTCAATAAGTATTTTTACAATCTCGCGTCGTTCGGCCAGTTCAAGTTCCCTGATGCTGTTGCGTAGTTCAAAAACTTCGGTTGGCTCTATATAGGATGTTTGGCCGGTTGCCGATTCGTCAATTATGACGCCGCTGATTTTTCGCTTGTTATATGAATTTACTGGAATTACGGCACGCCCGTCGCGTATGGCGATTTCGGTATCAGCCGGAACATACTTATCGAGTTTGGCCTGTGTAAGTGCCTGCGCAATTTTTTTATCAATCTGGTGAATCTTTTGCGAAAGACTTTTCCGGATTTCCAGAAGGGCAGGAGAGGCGTTGTCACGGATATTCCCTTCCGCATCCAGTACACGGTTGATACCCGAAATAATTCCTGGTTCAATTAATTGGCCGGCTATTAATGCATGAAGATATGGAAAGACATCAGCTGATGTATCGGAAATAAAGATTTTGCACTTGCAATAAGCACTATATGAAGTTCGGAGAAGTACTAATGAATCGGTTGAAAGAAATGTGCCTGGGATAAGGATATGATTCAGTTCATCTTCAAGGTCAAAATATTCAGAAGCCGGGTAACCAAACACAGTAAGCAGCATGGTACGGAACTCTTCGGTGACAGCGAGTTCGGTTTTTATTTCATCCGGTTTGTTGTTAAAAGTGATTTCCGCCACGCGTATT
>Ga0209123_1003867_pt1 | contig 10780 bp, 12 predicted proteins | sample BarGraIncu00431A_FD_184500 | JGI IMG/M metagenome (GOLD analysis project Ga0209123, IMG submission 184500) | Arctic peat soil microbial communities from Barrow, Alaska, USA - Barrow Graham LP Incubations 004-31A (SPAdes) (version 2) | ecosystem: Environmental > Terrestrial > Soil > Wetlands >...
TGCTTGGAATAACTGATAATTTTGTTGAATTTAATGAAATGGGTAACGAAGATTCTAAAGTTAATGTTGGAATAATATTTTTACTTGCACTAAAAGGTGAAAATAATCATCTCAACTATCTAAGAAATATTGTTAATTATTGTAAAGTAGAGGCTAATGTTACAAGACTTTATGAAGCTAAATCTGTAGATGAAGCTTATAAAATTTTCTCGCGAGAAATATTAAATACAGAGAAATAAAGTATTTTACAATAGGAAGTTTTTATTATAGTGCACTAGCAATAGATAGAGTGGGAAGATGAAATAATATACTTTTAGTGCCAAGGCGTATATTTAATCGTTTTCTGTGGATATAAATGTGCAAGCTCACAAAAAAATATTGAGCTTGCACATTTATTTTAAAAAAATATAATATGAAATTTGACAATAGAGTGCAAGTGTTGTAGGTCAACTAAAGAGAGAATTAGCCAACATATGCAAATGCATATGTTGCTTTATCAAATACAATTTTGGATATAAAATAACTAAAGGTTGGGAGGATATATTAATGGAAACAATTCTTAAAATATTAAATAAACAAGGGTTACATGCAAGGCCTGCTTCTGTTTTTGTAAAAACTGCAAGTAAATTTAAGTCTACTGTTAGAATTGTGCATGGTAACGGAGTTGTCAATGCAAAATCCATAATTAACATAATGAGCTTAGGTCTAAAAAAAGGTGAAGAGATTAAAATCGTCACAGAAGGCATAGATGAAATAGAAGCTATGAAGGTTTTAGTAAGCCTTGTAGAGAGTAAATTTGGAGAAGAATAGGAAGGAGTTTTCAATATGATTTTGGGTACCGGAGCCTCACCAGGAGTTGCTATGGGGAAAGTTTTGATTTTACAAAATGAAGAGTTTATTATAAAAAATAACATAATCGATGATGTTGAAGCAGAAAAAACCAGATTTTTTAAAGCTTTAAAAGATTCAAAAAATGAACTGTCACTGATTAAAGACAAAGCATTAAAAGAACTTGGCGAAGAAAAGGCCGCTATTTTTGAAGCTCATTTAATGGTGCTCGAAGATCCTGAACTTATATCAAGTACAGTGGACAAAATAGAAGGTGAAAAATTCAGTGCTGATTATAGTTTTAAGGTAGTGACTACAGACTTTATAAAATTGTTTGATGGTATGGATAATGAATACATGAGAGAAAGAGTTTCTGACATTAGAGATGTGTCCCAACGAGTGTTAGGACATATGCTTGGAATTAAATCAGTAGATTTATCTACACTTAAGGAGAGTGTATTATTAGTTTCTAATGATTTAACCCCTTCTGAAACTGCTAACATGGATAAAGAAAAAGTACTTGGGTTTTTAACTAATATTGGAGGGAGAACCTCGCATACTGCAATCATGGCTAGAAGCCTTGAAATTCCAGCAGTTGTTGGCTTGGAAAATATCACAACAGTAGTTAAACAGGGTGATTACGTTATTATTGATGGTGATAGCGGTAAAGTTTTAATAAATCCAGATGCAGAGAATATTGCTCTCTACAATAAGTTGAAAGAAGAGTGTGAAAAAATAAAACAGGGGCTACAATCATTTAAAGACCAAGCAAGTGTAACCTTTGATGGGAAAAAAGTAGAATTAGCTGGAAACATTGGAACGCCAGGAGATATTAATGGACTTTTAAACAATGGTGCGGAGGGTGTAGGATTGTTTAGAACTGAATTTATCTATATGAATAGAGAGTGTTTGCCAACTGAAGAAGAGCAATTTGATTCTTACAAAACTGTATTGGAAGCATTAAGCCCAAAACCAGTTGTTATTAGAACCTTAGATGCAGGTGGAGATAAGGAACTTAGTTATCTAAACATTGACAAAGAGATGAATCCTTTCTTAGGATATAGAGCTATTCGAATTTGTTTAAAAGAAACAGCTTTATTTAAGACTCAATTAAGAGCCCTATTAAGAGCAAGTGCGTACGGTAATCTTAAAATTATGTTTCCTATGATTTCTAGCTTAGAAGAGCTTCTTTTAGCAAAAGATATATTGAATGAAGTTAAAGAAGAACTGGACACAAGTAAAGTTTCCTATGATTCTAAAATAGAAGTAGGTATGATGATAGAAGTACCGTCAGCCGCAATCATAAGTGATATATTGGCCAAACATGTAGATTTCCTTAGCATAGGCACAAACGATTTAATTCAATACACTTGTGCAGTGGACAGAATGAATGAAAAAATTAATGACCTTTATAGTCCATTTAACCCAGCCGTTTTAAGACTTATTAAAATGGTTATTGATAATGGCCACAAAGAAGGTATTTGGGTTGGAATGTGCGGCGAAATGGCTGGAGACAAAAAAATCATCCCTATTTTATTAGGAATGGGATTAGATGAATTTAGTATGAGTCCAATATCTATTTTACCTGCAAGAAAACTCATTCACTCATTAAGTTACAGTGATATGAAAAACTTTACAGATGTTATACTAACAATGACTACTTCAAAGGATATACAGAGTTACATCGAAAAGGTATTTTAAATTTAGATATTAGATAAACAACAAAAACCAGCTAAAGTATATCCAGGGGAGGGAATAGGGAACATGGATGAGGAGTACTATAAAAGAATAAAAGCTATGGAATTTGTTATACAATATGATGATAGTAGGGATTACAATGGATTGGAACATGCAGACGTAGTGATTATAGGTGTTTCAAGAACTTCGAAAACTCCATTATGTATGTATTTAGCTAATAAAGGCATTAAAGCAATAAATATACCTTTGGTGCCTGAAGTGCCTGTTCCCGAAGAATTATATAACATTCATGGAAAGAAAATTATAGGGCTTACAATAAATCCTTTTGAGCTTAGTGAAATAAGAAAAAACAGAATGGGTAAATTCAATGGACTTAATTCTAACTTTCAATATGCTAATGATTCAAGAATATTAGAAGAGTTAGATTATGCGGAAAAAATAATGAAAAAAACAAGATGTTTAATAATCAATGTTACTAAAAGAGCTATAGAGGAAACGGCTTTAATTATTATGAAAAGCATTGGCCTAATTAATAATGCATAATAATTGTATAAGGGATGAGATTTTATTTACTCCATACAAAAAAATACAATAGAGGCGGATAAAAAATGGATTTAAATCTTAAAGGAAAGTGTGCAATTATAACAGGCGGTTCTAGAGGAGTAGGTAAAGCAATATCACTTGCACTTGCACAAGAAGGTGTTAATGTTATAGTAAACTATAATAAAAATGAGGCTTCTGCAAGTGAAGTAATAAACCATATTATTAATAATGGTGGGAAGGCATTGGCTATAAAAGCTGACATTGGAAATCCTGTGGAGTGCATTAACTTGGTTAATGAGGCTGAAAAAGCATTTGGTGATGTAGATATACTTATTAATAATGCTGGAATATGGCGGACTAACTGGGTACAAGATATTTCCCTTGATGAATGGCAAAAAACAATAGATGTGAATTTGACAGCAGTTTTTGTTACAAGTCAGGCATTTTTGAAAAATAAAATTGCCAAAAACAAAGGTGGTAAAATATTAAATCTTACTTCCCAAGCGGCATTTCATGGATCAACTACAGGTCATGCTCATTATGCTGCAAGCAAGGCAGGAGTTGTATCTCTTACAGTATCTATGGCAAGAGAAGTAGCTAAATATGGTATCAACGTAAATGCTGTTGCATTAGGTATTGTTGAAACAGATATGACAAGGAATGCAATTGGTGAAAATAAGGACTATTATTTAAAAAGAATACCTATTGGTAGAGTAGCAAAGCCTGACGATATAGCAAAAATTGTGACTTTTTTAGTGTCAGAACCAGCGGGCTACATTACGGGCGCAACTATAGATGCAACAGGTGGAATGTTAATGAGGTAAATAGGATAAATTATTATGTGTTTTGTTAAAGGCTTAAGGAGGCGCTAACAATGAAATTACTAGCAATTGGAGATAAATTTATATCTAAACAAGTTATGGGTGAGGGACTAGATGGATTGCAGGAATATGGGATTAATGTTTCAACTAGAGAGTGGAACCATGATAACTTGGAAATGCTCCAGAAAGACAATCTTTTTGTTGAACAAAATGGTCCTGATAGTATAACATTACCTGAAAAACTTATTGAAAATATTGAACAATATGACATCTTAGTAGTGCAATTTACACCAGTGTCGAAAAAATTAATAGATAAAGCAAAAAATCTTAAGCTTATATGCGTATTAAGAGGTGGAATTGAAAATATTGCATTTGAGTATGCAGCATCAAAAGGAATATCAGTTATTAACACTCCAGGACGTAATTCTAGAGCTGTTGCTGAATTTACAATTGGAATGATGCTATCTGAAATTAGAAATATAGCGAGAGCTCATGCTGCTTTAAAGGATGGGGTATGGAGAAAAAACTTTCCCAATAGTGATTCAATACCTGAATTACATAATAAAACTGTTGGATTAGTAGGGTATGGATATATAGGGCATCTTGTCGGTGGTTACCTAAGAGCTTTTGGATGTAATATAATAGCCTATGATCCATTTGTTAAAGAGAACATAGAGGGTGTAAAACTAGTTGAATTAGAATACCTGCTTAAAAATGCAGATATAGTGTCTATTCATGCAAGACTTACAGATGACACATACCATATGATTGGTGAAAATGAAATTAAACTAATGAAACCTAATTCTATACTTGTAAACACAGCACGTTCAGGATTAGTGGATCAGAAGAGCGTTGAAAAGGCACTAAGGAAAGGTAAAATAGCAGGAGCTGCACTTGATGTTTTTGATGTTGAGCCTATACAAGAATCAGACAAGCTTTTAAAGCTTGATAATGTAACTATTACTCCTCATATGGCTGGTTCAACAATGGATGCATTTAAAAACAGCCCTAACCTTATGAAAGATATCTTAATTAAAGTACTAAATAAAGATAACAATCTTCCTATTGTTAATGGTATAACCCCTAATATGTAACGATTTACACATTAAGTGTTTCAGTTCTAAACTCTGTTAAGTTTGCGGTTTGTACTACTACATTCTACATTGACAAGCATATAAAAAACGTATACAATAATATTAAATTAGATTGATATATCAAATAGATTACAGAATAAAACGATTTCTTGGAAAACAAAATAATAAGTTGAATAGATTTGAATTCGACTAAAGACTATTAACGTGTGTAATAGTCTTTGGTCGAATTTTTTTTATGAAAAATTATAAGTAATCATTAACATTAAAATTAGCAAGTATTGCCAGATATAAAAAGTTAATATTTTACGATTTTTACTAAGCTTAAGGAGGGAAAATTTAATGTCAAAATATCTTATGGGAATAGATGCAGGAGGCACAGCTACAAAAGCTGTACTTTTTGATGAGCTTGGTAACGAGATTGCTTCTTCTTCGGCAGGGAGTGTAAGAATAAAACCTAGGGGAAAAGGATTTGAAGAATTTGATGTTGATGCTCTTTGGAGATCTATAGCAAATTGTATTAGAGAGACTTTAGATAAAGCAAACATAAATCCAACGGATATTGCAGGTATAGGAGTTACTTCTTTCGGTAACGGAATAGTTGTATTAGATAAAGATGGAAATGTAGTTGCACCGGGTGCATTTTCACATGATTACCGTGCTAATGGCATTATTGAGATGTATAAAGAAAAAGGTACTTACGAAAAAATAAATGAAATAATAAAGGGAACATTATTTGCAGGAGAACCTGGTCCAATTCTTTGTTGGTTTAAGAAACATGAACCAGAAGTTTACAATAAAATTGGTACAGTGTTAATGTTTAAAGACCTTATAATGTACAGATTAACAAACATATTTGCTACTGATGCCAATGTATTTGGTGGTTCAGGTATGATGGATCTTGAAAAATTAGAGTATTCTAAGGAGCTTCTTGATTTTTATGAAATCCCTGAAATGCATGATAAGTTGCCTAAACTTGCACTTGAATCATCAGAAGTAGTAGGAATAGTTTCAAAAAAAGCATCAGAAAAAACTGGTTTAGCAGAAGGAACTCCAGTTGTTGGAGGTATGATGGACATTCTAGCTTGTTTAGTCGGAGCTGGAGCAACAGAACCTGGAGTTATAACAGCTATTGCAGGAACATGGTGCATAAATGAAACTCAATCTGAAAATATAATTCCAGGAGCATCAGCTAATATGCCATTTTTAACTAGAGGTAGATACTTAAATTGTTCATTTAGTGGGGCATCGGCTGTTAACTATGAATGGTTTAATAGAGCATTAGGTGGAACAGCTAAAATTGAAGCAAATGAACGTGGAATTTCACCATATACAGTTCTTGATGAAATGATAGACCTTGTTCCAATTGAAAAGGTTCAAGTATTGTATCATCCATTTGTTGCTCAACCAAGTGTTCATGAAAATGCACGTGCGAATTTCTTTAATATTGATCAAAATACATCTTATGCTGAAATTACATATTCAATTGTTGAAGGCGTTGCTTTTATGCATAAACAACATATAAATTTCTTAAAAAAATCAGGATGTGAAGCTAATGTTATTCGATTAACTGGTGGAATTGCAAGAAGTAAGGTTTGGACTCGTGTATTTGCGGATGTACTTGAATTACCCATTGAAGTTGTTGATTGTGAAGAAGTAGGTGCACTTGGCGTAGCTATAACAGCTGGGGTAGGTACCGGTGTGTACGATAGTTATGAAGATGCATTTAAAAAAGCTGTTAGAATTCGTGTACCAGTTATGCCTAATCCTGACACATTTAATATATACAGTAAGAGATTTAAGGAATGGGAAAGATTAATTGAAATAATGAAAATATATTGGAATGAGAAATAAGCGTAACTAGTTTTATATTGGAGGGGTAAATATGATAACAAAAAAGATATTTTTAAAATCGGTAGAAGATATTAAGAACTTCGTCAATGAAGCAAATTTATGTAATAGCGAAATTGATTTAATATCAGGAAGATATACAGTAAATGCAAAATCAATCATGGGTGTCTTTAGCATTGAATTAAATGATCCAATTATTCTTAAAATCTATAGTGATGATTGTGATGATTTTTTAAGTAAAATTCAGAAGTATATAATAAATGAGTAATACTAATAGCATATTAATGATAAAGGTTTTAATGGGTGAGGAGTCATTAAATTTAAGGAGGATATTATGAAATTTTTCAGAAGTGTAATAGGTTATGGACTGACTGCTTTGTTTGTAGGAAATGTATGGGGAGACTTTACTAAGGCTTATGGAATAGCTGGGGGAGTACTTGCGTGTGTACTTATTGTTAGCCCTATGTGGTATATGAATCACTATTTGGGGTTGATAAAGTTTGATAAGGATTCCGGGTATATTGATATGGGACTGGCAGTAGGAGTATGTGTATTTTTAAAGCAAGCATTTATTGAAAAGTCAACTCAAAGTTTAGTAAGTGCTATTCCAACGTTGATTTGTGTAATTACAGGAGCAGTTATTGGTGGAGTTGTTGCAGCATTAATTGAAAAGGATTTCGCAAAAGATGAATTCGAAATACTAGAGGAACAGGAAATACTTGAGGAAAATAAAGTAAGAAATTTAAAAATTTACAATATCAAAGGAGGAAAATAGTATGAGTATAGGAATGGCTATACCAACAATATTAGGTGGATTTATATTGCCATTCTTAATAAGAATGACATGGGGAAAGATGATGGATCACTTTGGAGTTATAGGAGGGTGGGTAGCAGTAACATTTGTTGTTGCATTAGCATGGTGTATTAATCATGGCGTGTCTACTCATTTAATTCATCAAACAGGAGCTTGGGTTGATCAAGCATTTTCAGCAGGTTTTGGATTGTTAGCAGCTTCAGTTGTATTAGGGGGGAGTTTTAAAAAGGCTTTACCAAATATGATGGCAGCAATTGTAGGAGGGACATTAGCAGCAATTATGATTTCGCTTGTTGTTATACCTTAAAAAGATAAAGCATGGTTATTTTAATTGAATAATTAAAAATAAAAAATGTTAAAGCTTTTAAGCTTTAACATTTTTAAATTACTTATATTAAGAATAAACGTCCTAATTCTAAGTGTTATGCACCCATGAACATATCTATATCATCATCTACATTAGTTATTCCACCAATGCCGAAGTTATCAACTAATACCTTTACTACGGTAGGAGATAAAAATGCTGGAAGAGTTGGTCCTAAATGAATGTTTTTAACACCTAAATGTAACAATGCAAGTAGTACTATAACTGCTTTTTGCTCGTACCATGCAATATTATAAGAAATAGGAAGTTCATTTATATCTTCTAATTCAAATACTTCTTTTAGTTTAAGTGCTATTACAACTAGTGAATATGAATCATTACATTGACCTGCATCTAGTACTCTTGGAATTCCACCGATATCACCTAAATCTAATTTGTTATATTTATATTTTGCGCAACCTGCTGTAAGTATAACTGCATCTTTTGGTAGCTTCTCGGCAAATTCAGTGTAATAATCGCGACTCTTCATTCTTCCGTCGCAGCCTGCCATTACGAAAAATCTCTTTATTGCTCCAGATTTAACAGCGTCTACAATCTTATCCGCAAGAGCGATTACTTGATTATGAGCAAACCCACCTACTATTTCACCTTTTTCAATTTCCTTAGGTGCTGAGCATTTTTTAGCCTGTTTAATTATTGCAGAGAAATCTTTTGCTTTTCCCAAGGCTCCGTCAGCAATATGTTTAACGCATTCAAACCCTGTTACTTCAGTAGTGTATGTTCTATCTTTATATGAAGCTTTTGGGGTTAAAATGCAGTTTGGTCATAAATATTGGTCCATTGCATCAACTCCATACTTACCACACTCAAGCACTAAAGCCATAAGTTCATCAACACTTAAAGTATCGTCTAAAGTAGAAGCTAATCCCTTTTGAGTGAATGCATGAATATCTTCGTCGTCGGTAATGTTAAATTACGATACAGGTGTAAATCCACAATAACCTATCTCATCGCACCTTTTCTTCATATCATTCCATATTTCTTTTCCTTGTATAGATTCTATTGCTGTAGGATATAGAATATAGTTTTCTTTAAATATGTGATCTCTCATGTTAAATATAATATATTTTGCTGACTCATCTACTTTTTCTTTGAATTCATTAAAGTTTAATTGAGAGGCTTCTTCTATTATTAATTTTAGAAATTCTTTCTTAGCTTTTATATCCTCATGTTCCATTCTCATAATTCGAGTTGGTCCAGTAATTTCTCTGTTTTCCATCTCGGTAAACAACACTTTTTCCTCTCTTTGATGATGATTTTCTGCATCTAATATATTAAATATAATAGTCTTTAATTTCTGAATTTCTTCTAAACTGTTATTATAGTTTTCAGATTTTTGGATCTTAGTATTGATTTCTTCAAGTAATGTTAAAAACTCAAGAATTTTATCATGTTCAGCAATAAGGGTATACACAACATGACCCGGTTCAATCTGTGTTTTAATTTTATCAAGTTCGCCTTTTAAAACTTCCATGTGTATATCACAAAGATGTCTTAAATCTTGAGGCTTCATTCCTTTTTCCATTAAATTTTGCTCTGCAATTGAAAGTTCAACAGGACTTATATTTGAAACAATGTCTAAAGCTTCCTTTCTTAGAGCTTCAGTTACGCCCTCTTGATTTAGTTTTTGCAAAACTTGAGTTAATTTTTCTATTTTTTTGTTATCCATTTTTAAAATCTCCTTTATAAATCTATTTTTAGATATCCTGTTCCCATGACATAATTTTAATTTATTTCGAGATATAAAAATGTGATTTAAATCAAAATCATAAAATACTATTAAACTTAAATCAAATTCTAAAAATAGATATATAAGTTTTAATTAATGAGCCTATAAATAAAAAATCAACCTAAAAGCTTATATAATAGCCTTTAGGTTGATTTGGAATTATTATTCTACATATGATCTTAATATATCTAATTGTTTTATAATCAGTACTTTGTTACCCTTAAGACTAATTATACCCAATTCTTCAAATATGCTGAGTTTCCGACTTATGGTTTCTCTTGTCACTCCAACATAATTCGCCATCTCTTCCCTATTAATAGGTAAGTTGATTTGCAAGCCTTGACTTACAGCGACGCCATACTTTTCGCCAAATTCTAAAAGCATAAATGCAATTCTTATTTCTGCATCATTAGTAGCAAGATTTTGTGCAAGATTTTCAGTCTGAGTTAGACGTTTTGAAATAACTTGTAATAATTTTAAGGATATTTCTGGGTTACTCATGATAATTTTATCCATATCGTGTTTGGTTAATGTACATATCTTAACATTTGATATAGCATAAGCATCAAAATTAAATATTTCATCACTACTGAAGAGGCTTAACTCTCCAAAGAAATCACCACTAGTAAAGATATGAACTATTTGTTCCTTACCTTCTTTTGTTAATTTAGATATTTTTACTTGACCTTCATTAATAATAAATAACGTATCTGATTTTTCGCCTTGACTACAGAGCATATCTCCCTTTTTATAGACTTTATGTCCTGTCATATCAATAATCTTTATAAGTTCATCATCAGATAGAAATGAAAAAATCGGTACTTTCTTAGCACAAAGGCTATGATTACAATTTCCACAACTACACTCTTGCATATATTTATCACCTACCATTTATAATCATAACATTTTTAATTTATTGTGGTCAAATAAAAATAAATATAATTTTTCAATATTTTCATTTTGTGATTTCAATCATATTTTTATAATCAAAATAATTATAGAATAGGGTCATAGGAAAGC
>Ga0209123_1003869_pt1 | contig 10777 bp, 10 predicted proteins | sample BarGraIncu00431A_FD_184500 | JGI IMG/M metagenome (GOLD analysis project Ga0209123, IMG submission 184500) | Arctic peat soil microbial communities from Barrow, Alaska, USA - Barrow Graham LP Incubations 004-31A (SPAdes) (version 2) | ecosystem: Environmental > Terrestrial > Soil > Wetlands >...
CATATCTTTTTTTATAATATCTGTAGCTTCGGTAACAAGTTTTCCCCAAATGCCACTTGCATCCTTTATTTCAACTTTATCATCTATTATTGTTAAGTAAACAGGTGCATCAGCTTTGTCCTCAAAAATAATTATATCGTAGCCTGCTGCTTTAAACTCTGCTCCCCAGAATCCACCTGAATTTGAGCATGCAATTGTACCAGTTTGTGGTGATTTTGTAACTACCATATATCTACCACCAGTTGGAACAGGTGTACCAGTTAATGGTCCTGTAACAATTATAAGTTTATTTTCAGGGCTTAATGGATCAACCATAGGGTCTACTTCATCCATAAATATTTTTGTTCCAAGTCCTCTACCACCAATAAATTTATTAGCTAGTTCTAAGTCAAGTGGCTCAACCTTAATAGTTCTTTCCTTTAAATTAATTCTCAATATTTTACCGTTATAACCAAACATAAAAATTCAGCCTCCTTATATTTTGTTGTATATGCTTATATATAAGCAAGTTTTATGCCATTGTAAAATAATATAAAGTTTGTTAAGAATATTGGTATTACTACCTTTCAACCACATAACCTAATTGATTTCAGATAGATTTACATGTTGTCCTATTTTAAAACGTTTTATCAGTTTTCAGTGTTGCGTTTTAGGTCAGTGTTCTATTTTCGGACAGTCGATATTGTACTTTTCTATTTTCCTATACAGAGAGCTTCTTGCAATATCTAATATTTTTGCAGCTAAGGTTATATTGCCGTAAGCCTCATTAATAACTTCAGTTATATGATGTTTTTCCATCTGTTCTAGTGTGTAACCTACATATAAATCAATTGATTCCTTTTGATTTTCATCTTGTTCATTATATAAATTCATTTGAATTGCTTCGGAATTAACTATACGTTCGATTACATTTTCAAGCTCTCTTATATTTCCCGGCCAATTATAATATTTCAAGTAGTTCATGTACTCCTGTGAAATATTCACGCTGTGTTTATTAAGTCTCTTAGAGGTTTTTTTCATATAGTAGGTAACTAATTCAACTATATCTTCCCTGTGTTCTCTAAGAGGTGGTAGTTGCAAAGGTAGAACATTTAATCTGTAATAAAGATCTTTTCTAAAATTCCCACTCTCCACCTCATTTTTCAGTTCCTTATTTGTAGCTGCCATAATCCTTACATCAATATTTATTTGTTTTGAACTTCCTATTCTATTTATTACGCCTTCTTCAATTACCCTTAATAATCTAATCTGCATATCAAAAGGCATTTCCCCTATTTCATCCAGAAAAATTGTACCACCCTCGGCAATTTCAAATTTACCTACATTGCCACCTTTTTTAGCCCCAGTAAATGCACCACCTTCATAACCAAAAAGTTCTGATTCTATAAGTGTTCTTGGTATTGCACCACAATTAACTGCTATAAATGGCTCTTCACGACGTTTACTGTAATTATGAATTGCTTGAGCAAAAACTTCCTTTCCTGTTCCACTTTCACCAGTAATTAATATTGTAGATTTGCTATCTGCTATCTTTTTAGCATAGTTTATAATTTTTTTAAATTTTTCATCTGTTCCTATTATTTTGTCAAAAGTATAAATTGCTTGGCCACTTAATATTCTCCCCGCGAGTTTCCTGCTCTTTTTTAGCTCATAAAATACAAGTGTTATTTCTTCAATTTTCATATCAAAGCCATAAATAGGGTATGCCGTAAGCGTAAATTGTAGTTTATTTGTAGATGCATTTACATATATATCTTCATCCGTAAAGTTCCCCTTTGACTTAATCCTGTCTATTATTTCATGAAAGTTTAAAACTAAATCAGGTATTTTCATACTTTTCATTTCTCTTTCATCATAACCAAACATAATAGCAACTTGCTTATTCATTGTTGTAATGTTTCCAAGCAAATCACATGTCAAAATTCCTGAAGAAATTGAGTCGAAGGTAGCTTCTAGACGTCTTTTGCAAATCTCAATCATTAAATTATATTTGTTGTTTTCAATCATTTTTTCAATAGCATTTGCTGCTGCCACTACCATGCCCAAGGTATGAGGATTAACATTTTCTATATATCCAGTTAAGTTAATAATTCCAATTACCTTACCATTTCCATCCTTAATTGGTGCTCCAGAACATGTCCATTTATGATATGCATTAATAAAATGTTCTTTCCCAGAGACCTGAGAAGGTCGCCTCTCAGAAATTACAAGGCTCATTGCATTAGTCCCAATATGAGCTTCATCCATGTATGCACCAGTAATCATTTTCAGTTTGGCAGCCTCTAATAATATTTTTTCATCTCCAACAACGTTTAGGATACACCCTTCTCCGTCGCATAATAATGCAAAAAATTCAGATCCACGTACGAAATTATATAAATGATTTATAAAAGGAGCTGCATTCAAAATGAGTTCTTTATTTTCATCCATTTTTTTTTGCAATTCAAGTCCATCTATTATCTTAGAACTAAACAACTCTTCTGGTAATATCCCAGTTGACCTGCATCTCTTATGGGATAAATCAATGTGTTTCTCCATACTACCTATTCCTCCACTTGAATATCATCTCCAGCTTTAATATATCCCTCTGTAAGTACCCTAGCAAATATCCCTTCCCTTGGCATTATGCAGTCGCCAACTAGCTTCATAATTTCACACCCTTTATGGCATTCTTTTCCTATTTGTGTTATTTCAAAAAGTACGTCTCCTACTTTAATCTTAGTTCCTACAGGAAGCTCGTACAAAATTATACCTTCAGTAGTAATATTTTCAGCAAATTTTCCTGAACATAAACCCTTTACCCCAGTAGCTTTCATCTTATCAATACTCTCATTTCCAAGAAAACTTACCATTCTATGCCAATTACCTGCATGTGCATCCCCTTCAAGGCCATGGTTTAATTTAAAAAAGCCTTTTTCTATAGGGTGTTTTATCACGCCTTTTTTCTCACTTATGTTTACAGCAATAACTTTTGCCATTACAATCCCTTCCTTTCAAATAATCCTGATTTTCCACCACTTTTTCGTGCGAGCATAATGTTATTTATAACCATTTCTCTGTCAACTGCCTTACACATATCATAAATTGTTAGTGCAGCTACAGAAACAGCAGTTAGCGCTTCCATTTCAATGCCCGTTTTTCCTACAGTCTTCGTCGTCGCAGTTATATCAATTTTAGAGTTTTCAAAATCAATTTTAAAACTTATATCACAGCCTGATATCATTATTGCATGACACATTGGAATTATTTGCGAGGTGCTTTTTGCGCCCATAATACCACCTACTTGAGCTACTGATAATACATCGCCTTTTGAAATAGATCCTTCCTTAATCCTTTCAAGAGTTTCTCGTTTCATAGAAATCGACCCTACTGCCACTGCTTCTCTAGTGGTATCATTTTTTTCAGATACATCTACCATTTTAGCTCTTCCTTCTTCATTTATATGTGTAAATTCCATTTTCTATCTCCTTTTATGTTTATTAGCCACCTATTTGTGACATTCCCTTAATACTTCTGCTATTACTTTCCTCTTGAAGGTGATGTTCACGTGGTTTGTTTAAAATTGCATCTTTTAATGCAGCAGTTAACCTAACTTCATCATTTAAATATTCTCTAATATTTATCTCTTCTTTAGAATGAAGGCACGGTTTAATTGTTCCAATAGAGGTAAGCCTTATTTTATTACAATCACTACAAAATTTCTTGCTTACAGGGCTAATAAACCCTATCTTTCCTTTTGCGCCCTTAAGGGTGTAAATCTCTGCGGTGCTACTTTTTTGCGACTGCATTTGAGTTAGTTCAGGATGCTGCGCTAGTAACTGCTTAAAGCTTAATTTATTTTTTTCATACATACTAGTACCCTCGCCTATTGGCATTAGTTCAATAAATCTTATTTCCACTGGTAACTCACGAATTAAGTTCAAAAAGTCATTAAATTCAATGTCATTAATTCCTTTCATAAGCACTGTATTTATTTTTACAGGTTTTAACCCTATAGCCAAACACTTATATATACTTTCAATCACTTTATCAAGATTCCCAGTTCTTGTAATGTTTCTAAATTTATCACTACTAAGTGTATCAAGACTAATATTAACCCTATTAAGCCCTGCCTTCTTTAGATCCTCTGCCATATCCGCTAGTAAAATACCATTTGTTGTTATAGCAATGTCCTTTATCTTTGATATTCTCGAAGTTTCATAAATTAATTTATCTATATCTTTCCTAACTAGTGGCTCCCCACCAGTATATCTTATTTTATTAATACCTAGCGAGGCAGATATTTTTACAATTTTCAAAATATCTTCAAAACGTAAGATGTCCTCATGATTTAGACTTTTAATGCCTTGCTCAGGCATGCAATATATACACCTTAAATTACATCTATCCGTTACAGATATTCTTAGATAATTTATGTTTCTTCCATAACTATCCTGCATAAACTCGCCTCCTATAATATAATTATTTCTCCTATTTGGCTATAATCATACCCACCTAATTTATCAAGTTCATTTTTAAATGCATCAGTTTTAATTGTTTTAATGAATTCTTTTATCATATCCATCTCTAAAAATTCTAGTGGCACAGCGAAATCATACTCCTCATTCCCAAGTGCTATAAAATCAAGTCCCATGAGTTTTGCTGCAGAATAAACTCCAAGTCCGCAATCTGCATCTCCTGCTGCAATTACTGCTGCAATTGCAATATGAGTAAACTCTTCTCTTTCATATCCGATTATTTCTTTTGGATTAATCTCAAGTTTTTTTAAATTATAATCTAAAAATAACCTTGTACCTGAACCTCTTTGCCTGTTAACAAATTTCCTATTATCCGTTAATACATCGCTAAGTGAAGTAATATTTAGAGGATTGCCCTTAGCAACTATAATGCCCTGAATTCTATTAACGCCTTTAATTAATGCCATAGGTTTACTTTGTAAATGCTTTTTCAAGTAACTAATATTATATCGACCATTATCCATATCTAGTAGATGTATTGGTGCTATATGAGTTTCTGACCCTTTTAATGCCATTATCCCCCCCATACTCCCCACATGAGCAGATGAAAGATAGTATTTCTCATTGTTTATATGCATAAAATCAGATACTATGTCAACTATTGGGTCATGGCTTCCGATACATACAAGCGTATTTTTAATTTCTTCCTTACTTCTTAAAATCTTAGCCTTAAGCTTTGTTCCTGCCCCATAGCCCTCAATATTTTGTGGGATTTCAAGAACTCCGTCTGCACGAACTAAAGACATTGTTGCCCCCGCTCCACGGCTTATAGGTGTTGCAATATATTTCCCCGAGACAAACCCAATTTTAACTCTAACAAATTCTAAATATTTCAAAGTTGACATAATACGCCTTGTAATTACGACTTCAACAGTTTTTTCTTCTCTATTATTTATTCCTACAAATTTATGGACTAATTTCTTACATATATTCTCCATTACGAAATAAGCAGATACAGGAAATCCTGGCACGCCAACTACAGGTTTTCCATCTATACTTCCAAGAATAACGGGTTTACCTGGTTTTATAGCTATTCCATGCACGCATACTTGCCCTAGCTCTTCTATTACCTTACTCGTAAAGTCCTCTCTCCCTGCCGAAGACCCTGCACTTATAAGTACAATATCACATTTACATGCAGCAATTCTTACTGTTTCCCTTATAAGTTCATAATCATCCTTAACTATATCAAACCTTAGGGGCGTGGCTCCCCATTCTTTTACTTGCGCCGAGAATACTCTAGAATTAAACTCTATTATGTCTCCGACTTTAAGCGCGGAGCCAGGCTCTACCATCTCAGTTCCAGTTGGAATTATTCCAACCACAGGTTTTTTATACACCTGAACGCTATTTACCCCACCTGCTATTATAGCCCCTATATCTACCGGGCGAATTAAGTGTTTTGATGGAATAATTAACTGAGTTTCTACTATATCTTCTCCAATTGGCCTAATGTTTTGAAAAGGAGATGCCCCTTTATAAATTGCAACTATTTTTTTATCTATATTTATTAAATCCTCTACCATAATTACACAGTCATATTCTTTTGGTATCGGGTCTCCAGTATCTACTACTAAATAATCAATTCCTTCCTTAAGTTCTATGTGATTTCTGTCCGAGGCTCCATTTGTCTTTGTGCTAAAAGTTGCAATTCCATCCATAGCTGAACTATTATAAAAAGGTGAAGATATTTTCGCAAAAACTGGCAAACAAGATACTCTTCCCACTGCATCCCAGGTCAACACGTTTTCCACTTGGCCTTTAATATTAGGTAACTTATCAAAATATAATTTAACTGCATCATTTAAATCCATATTAGTTAAAAAAACTTTTTGCGCCACATGATTCATCCCCTTTGAATTTAACTTATAATCTATAGACCTGAACCACTTGTCCCTCTTTCAATCCCTCTAGATTTTTTTCTATTTTAATATATCCCCAGGCCTTTGAGAATGATGTTATAAGCCCTGATTTACCAAATACAGGCTTCGCAATGATTTTATTTTGAATAGTCACAAGTTCTACTGGTAAATATTCTTCACGTCCTTTAGCTTTATGATAGTTTATACTCATTACCGCGCTAGCTCCGTAACTCTCATCAGTATAGGACATTAAACTATAAATATAGTTTTTTACAAGTATTTTATATATCACAGAACATGCAAGTGGATGCCCTGGAAGTCCAAATATTATTTTTTCTTTATGTTTTCCAATTATAGTTGGTTTCCCAGGCTTTACTGCTATTCCATGAACCAAAACTTCTCCATCTCCATAAGAGGATATAACTTTTAAAGTTTGGTCTTTCTTGCCTACAGAACTTCCTCCTGAAATTAGTACCAAATCACACTGGTTAAATGCCTTATCAACAGTTGACTTTAGGGCTTCATAATCATCTTTTATAATTCCATAACTTACTGGCTCAATCCCATCTTCAAGAAGCAAGGACCAAAGAAGGTAAGTATTTATATCTCGAACCTTTCCCATTTCTGGCTTAACTTCGCAAGGCACTACTTCATCGCCTGTTGAAATAATAGCAACCCTAGGCTTTTTATATACCATTATTTCACTGATTCCAATGCTTGCAAGAACACCTATCTCATAAGGCCTAAGTTTATAGCCCTTTTTCACTACAATGTCACCAAAACTTATATCTTCTCCAACCTGCACCACGTTATCGCCCATGGCAACAGGAGAATAAATAAGTACACTATCCTCATCTAATTTATCAGTATACTCAACCATAACAACACTATCAGCATTCCCTGGTAGCATTCCTCCTGTAGGAATATTTAAACACTCCCCTAACTCAATATCACAAGGCGGAACCTTTCCCATAAATATCTCGCCTTTTAATTCAAGCATAGATGGAATTGACTCACTTGCTCCATGCACATCTCTAGAGTATACAGCAAATCCATCTACCGTCGACCTTTTAAATTCTGGTATATTACATTCTGCTTTTACATCTTCAAAACATACTCTGCCAACGCTTTCTAATATACTAATTTTTTCGGAGTCTAGCTGATAATTAAATGAGTTTTCTATTATTTGTTTAGCACCATCTACAGATACCACATTAAAAAGATCCATGTTTATTCCTCCTTAGCCTCTATCCTAATTCTACGTTAATGTTTAGTGGCAGCCTTAGTTACTAGTTGCGCATTCACTAGCCTCTCCTATTAGTATTGCGACTCCATGTGGAATTGCTGGCAATACAAATTGAAGATTTTCCACAGCACCTTTTGGGCTTCCAGGAAGGTTAATTATTAATGTTTTCTTGCGAATACCAGCTATACTTCTTGAAAGCATAGCCTTAGGCGTAATTTGAAGTGACTTCATTCTCATAGTTTCACCAATACCAGGAACATATTTTTCTATTACATTTTTAGTTGCCTCAGGCGTAACATCCCTCTGCGAAAATCCTGTCCCTCCATTAGTTAATATTAAATCAACCTTAAGATCATCACATAAATAAATCAATTCAGCTTCTATCTGACTTATTTCATCGGGGATCATCTTATAGTAGCTAATAATATATCCCTTATCTTCGAGTTCAGTCCTAATTGCTGGACCTGTTCCATCAATTCTTTCACCTTTAGATCCTTTATCACTAATAGTTAATATCGCTGTTTTTATCATTTCCATCACCCCTATTTAAAATCTGTTTTAACAATTTATGCTCCGGAAAATTAAGAACCTTATTTGCTAATCCTTGTTCAATAATTTCTCCCTTGTCCAAAAAAATAACATAGTCTGCTACCCTCTCCGCTTGCATTAAGTCGTGAGTGACTAAAATAACACTTCTCTGCCCTTTTGCCATAGTTCTTATGAGTTTTTCGGCCCTCAAAGTACTTTCAATATCCATACTGGCAGTAGGTTCATCCAAGAAAGTCATCTTTGACTCCAAAATAGCTGTTCTAAGTAGTGCCACCTTCGCCTGTTCTCCACCCGATAATTCCCTAGTATTCTTACTAAGTAATTCATCTATGTTGAAGCAGTTCACATAGGCATCAAGTCTTTCATCAATTTCTTTTTTACCGGATTTTCTGAATTTCAACCCCATTATTATATTCTCAAATACTGAAGAATTGAATAAATAAGGGCTTTGAAGCATAACTGATATATCCCTTTTTATAAACTCATTAAAGTTACAATTATCATATAATACGTTTCCACTTGTAAATGAATCCAGACCCGAAACGCATTGCAAAAGAGTAGTTTTCCCACTACCATTTAAACCTAATAATGCATATACGTACCCTTCTTCAAAATTTAAATCATCTATATATAATACTTCTTTCCCACTGTACTCTTTATTTACATCTATCAATCTAATCTTCATACATTACCACCTATTTTTCATCTATATTGCTAAGCCCATGTAAAATAAAGTTAACTACAAATGCGACAAGAAGTAATATAACTCCTATTGTAATGGCCTCTCCAAATTTACCCTGCCCTGTTTCTAAAGCTATATATGTGGTCATTACCCTAGTGTCACCTTTTATATTCCCTCCTACCATCATAACTGCACCAACCTCAGAAATGGCCCTTCCAAAACCAGCTGCAACCACAGAGAAAAGTTGAACTTTGCATTCCCTTATTATTAAAATTAAAGTATCAATGCTGCCTGCCCCTAGAGCACTACAATTTTTTTTAATTTCCCTTCCACGACCTCCTATAGCTGAAACGGTAAGCCCAAATATTATTGGAAATACCAGTAGACTCTGAGCAATAATCATTGCAGCTGGAGTAAATAACAGTTTAAGCTCACCTAGAGGTCCCTTCCTGGAAAGTAATAGATAAACCACCAGTCCCATTAGCACTGGTGGAATACTCATAGATGTTTCAGATAACCTTACAATGTATTTTTTAAGCCTAAAATCTTTTAAAGCAACAGGTATTGCTAGAGCCATACCTGCAAGTGAAGCTATTAATGTCGATGCAAGCGAAACAAATAATGATAATAAAACTATGTGTATAACCTCTTCATAATAACTCATATAATCACCTATTTTTCCGTATTAGCCCTAATTTGCATTAGTCCTAATTTGCATTAGTCCTAATTTGCATTAGGTGTAAATAAAGGCATGCCATATTTCTCCTTGCCATATTCACCTATTAGCTTCTGTCCTTTAGTAGAAAGCATCCAATCAATAAATTCATTTGCTTCTTTTGTTTTAATTTTATTCTTGCTATCATCCAATCTTATTAATGCATACTGATTTAAGAATTGACTTCCCTTTTCAGTCACAATGGCAAGATCTAACGTATCCCTCATATTTAAATATGTAGCTCTGTCAGTCAAAGTATAAGCTTTTTTCTCAGATGCCATTGTAAGTACTGCGCCCATTCCTTTTCCAGCTGATATATACCATTCCCCAGTAGGTGTTATTCCTGCATCCTTCCATATATCAAGTTCTTTTGTATTAGTACCTGATTTATCACCTCTAGATATAAAGTTCGCCCCACTGCTACTAATTAATTTAAATGCCTCTACTCCATCCTTTGGAGCTTTTTCTTTAAGCTTTGCAGGATCATCTTTTGGTCCTACTACTATAAAATCATTATACATAACCTCAAGTCTTTCAGTTCCATATCCTTCTTCAACAAATTTAACTTCCTGAGACTTTGCATGCACAAGTAATCCATCAGCGTCTCCACGCTTTGCAACCTCTATTGCTTCTCCTGTTCCTTTAGCGAGTACCTTAACTGTAATTCCTGTGTCTTCTTTAAATAATGGCAACAAATAATCTAGTAGTCCTGAATCCTGAGTACTTGTTGTTGTTGCAAGTATCATAGACCTCTCTTTTTTTGAACATGCCATTACTGTAATACCAATAACAGCGCACATCAATATTGTTAATAACCTTTTAACCCCTGATTTACTTTTTATCGTTAACATAAAAAAATCCCCTTTCATATCTTAATATAAAAGTGGATGACAATTAAGCATCCCCTTTTCGCACGGAAGGCTAAATCGTTTCCAACTTAACCCTAACGGTTATAATTCCATAGCAACCCTTAGGAAATATAACTCGGAGAAAAAACTAAAAAACTTTATAATTAAATTATACGCAAAAGAAAACAGACTTACAATAGCATTCTCCAATGTTTGTATGAGCTCACTCGTTAATACTTTAACATCTTAAAATACATTTTATGCTTATATTTTTTAAATTTTCCAAAAAAGTAATTTTAAATTTTAATACAATTTAAGTAACACAACTTTTGGAAAATCTTGGCTCTTTTTTATCAAT
>Ga0209123_1003871_pt1 | contig 10776 bp, 4 predicted proteins | sample BarGraIncu00431A_FD_184500 | JGI IMG/M metagenome (GOLD analysis project Ga0209123, IMG submission 184500) | Arctic peat soil microbial communities from Barrow, Alaska, USA - Barrow Graham LP Incubations 004-31A (SPAdes) (version 2) | ecosystem: Environmental > Terrestrial > Soil > Wetlands >...
AGCATGGACAAATGGAAACGTAACAGTAACAAATACATATCCAGCGGAAACTGTTACAAAACAATATAGTACAAATGGAACAACATGGAATACATATACGGTACCAGTTGTTGTAAGTACAAATAACACAACAGTATATGCAAAAGGATTAGATGCAGGAGGAAATCAAATAGCACAAATAACATTAACAGTAGCAAATATAGATACTATTTTACCTACAGTAGTTTATGGAACAAATGGTGGTTCTGGTAGTTCAGCAAGTACAACAGTAACAGCAAGTGATACAGGTGGAAGTTTACTAAATACTACTACACTACAATATAAATGGGATACACAAAATATAACAGCGCCAGTTAGTGGGTGGACAACATTTACAAATGCAGCAACTATTACAAATGGAGCAGCAGGAACTTATTACTTATGGGTAAAAGCTACTGATAACGCAGGAAATACATTTACAACAAAATCAAATTTATTTACAATAATACAATTAGCTAATGCACCGGTGTTAATCGCAGGAATGACAGCAAAAAATTGGAATGGAACAGCTTGGGTAACAGTAGCGGATCCAGTTAATGATACAACGTGGTATGATTATGCTAATAAGAAATGGGCAAATGCACAAACAGCTGACGGAAGTATGTGGGTATGGATACCAAGATATGAATACAAAATAACAACGACACATAGTTCTACAGCACAAACAATAGCAGTAAACTTCTTAATCAATACACCAACAACACCAACAAGTGGATATATAGTACATCCAGCCTTTACATTTGGAAGTACAGAACTTACTGGAATTTGGGTAGCAAAATTTGAAGCAAGTGGAAGTATAGCAGCGATAGATGTAAAACCTCAAGTTGTATCGGTTAGGAATATAAGTATAAATGATATATTTACTGCCTGCAGGAATATGGAGACAAATAGTAGATACGGCTGGGGGACAACTGGAACTGGAATAGACACACACTTAATTAAAAATGTGGAATGGGCAGCAGCAGCTTATCTTTCGCAAAGTATATATGGGAAAAACTCAGAAGTTTGGATAAATCCAAATAATGCTTATTTAACAGGTCAAGCAGGAACAAGTGTAAGTGCAGCAAGTACAGCAACAACATATTCATATGAGAATTTAACATATGGAGTAAATGCGAGCACAACAGGAAATATATATGGAATATATGATATGAGTGGTGGTGTATATGAATATACAGCAGCATATATGAATAATGCTAATGCAATTTTGACAACTAATGGTTTAAGTTTATTAAATGCAGCAGTACAATATAAAGATTTATATGCAACAACTGGAGCACAACAATCTAAGGGTTATTCAGCCAATTCTACTAAGGTAGGAGATGCGATGTATGAAACATCAACTTCATATACTGGTACAACATCATGGTTTACAGACTATTCAGAATTACCTTATTTAACTAGTCCATTTTTCGTACGAGGTGGTTACTTTAGTGGTACTACTTCTGCTGGAATATTCTCATTTTACCTATTCGATGGTAGCAATGCGAGTGCAACTGTAGGATTTCGTCCGACTTTAGCAGTTAACGCTGCACTTTAAATATCAATAGTAATATAAAAATTTTATAAAACATTAGAAAATGAAGTAGAAATAAATCTACTTCATTTTCTTGTTATATATTACTTGAATATTTCAAAGTTAATGTAGGATACATAATATATATACACTATATAAATATAAATCGTCAAATGATTAATAGTAAAAAAGTACATGATGGTATGAAATTTAACAAAAAAAAGGTATATCATTAGAGGTATTACTTATAAAAATAGGAATTATTTTGAAAAATTAATATTACAGAAATATTTCGAAGTTAGTGAAGTGTATTACAATATATGATATTCATATATTGTAATACCATTGAAAACGACAAAATTCGAGGAATAACGTTGTAAAATAAGTAATATTATGTTAATATTAAAGCATATATATTTAAAAAATAATCTTCATTTGATAATGTTTTTAAGTCATTTATGGTTCAAAATAACTGTGTATATATCAAATGTTAAAAATAGAATTTATTAAATAACTAAAGTTAAAACGGAGGAATAAAATATTATGAACAATAAAGAAAAAAAGGGTATATCGTTAATAATACTTGTTATTACAATAATTTCTATAATTATATTGGCAAGTGTAATAGTAATGACAATAATAAATAATAATCCTATATCACAAGCTGAGAAACTTGCTTTTATGAGTGATGTAGAAAATTTCAAAGGTGAATTAAATACATATAATTCTGCACAAAATATAGATAAACCGAGAGGGTTTAGTAGTTCGAAATTACAAGCAGACGAAAATAGTATGACATATGATGGAATAGCAGATACTGGTAAAAACATTAATGACATAATTCCGTTACTTGCAAGTATGCCTAAATATTATGGACTATTTGAAGTATCAAATGGACAACTAGTATTTAAAGGTACAAATATAACTCAAAAAGGATGGATTGTAGAAAGTGGAATAGAAGTTATAAGTGCAGGTGAATTTAAAGTTAAAATGACTGCTGCAAGCCAAACAGTAGTAAAATCAGGAACAGATGTAATATATAAAATCGAATTTTCTTCAAATGTGGGACTTACAACAATAGATTTAACTAATAAAATAGAGGTGTTAACTAGCAGTGGAACACTAGTGCCTTTGCAATCGGATTCTTTTGCATATGGATTGGCAACTGGTTCAGCTTCAGATTTAATACGAAGTATGGATGTGACAATTCACACAAACACAGCTTTACTTTTAACTGGATCATATAAGTTAAGAATAAAAGCCGGGTCAGCAATAAATGTGAATAATATATCAAATATTGAATATACAACATCTTTAACAAGTTTTAATATAGATAATATAGCTCCAACAAATCCAATAATAGTAGCAAGTCCAACAGAATCTACAAATGGAAATGTAACAGTAACTATTAACTATTCAAGTGATTCAGCAATTAAGCAATATAGTACAAATGGAACAGACTGGAGTAATTATACAACACCTGTAACTGTAAGCACAAATAATACAACAGTTTATGCAAAAGCATCTGATACAGTAGGAAATCAAACTGGTCAAAGTACAACAACAATAGTAAATATAGATAAAGTAGTACCAACTTTAGTATTTGGAACAAATGGTGGTTCGGGTAGTACAGCAAGTACTACAGTAACAGTAAGTGATTTAGGAGGAAGTTTATTAAATACCTCTCAATTACTATACAAATGGGACATACAAAATATATCAACACCAGGTAGTGGATGGGCAACCTTTGCTAATGGAGCAACTATTACAAATAGTATAGATGGAACATATTACTTATGGATAAAGGCATCAGATAACGCAGGAAATACATTAACAACAAAATCAAATTCATTTGTTGTTAATACATTACCATATACTTTAGCAAATGTAGCAATTTCAGAACCATCATCAGTAACAAGTACGTTAATAGTAAACTCAACAATAACTGGTCAACTTCCATCATATAACAATCCAATAATACCAGCAGGATTTGGAGCAATAAATACAGTAGATGCAAGTTGGGGTAATGTGGGGACAGATTGGGATAAAGGACTTGTAATACAAGATGTGAGTGGTAATCAATTTGTATGGATACCAATAAATGGTACAACTGTAACATATGCAAAATGGTGTATAACAGGAATTGCATACAATAGTGCAAGTATATCAGATGATGTACTACCAGCACAATTTAATGTGGCTAATATAACAACAACATATAAAGGATTCTATATAGCAAGATATGAATCAATGTTTGATTATAACGGTGGAACTTTAAGGGCAGCTAGTAAAAAGAGTATAAATAAGGCAACAACAAACTGGTCAGGATCAAGAAATGCTACATATAATGGATACTTATGGAACTTTTCAAATTATACAGAAGCAAAAACATATTCAGAAAATATGGCATCTAGATACGGATACGATGTTACAAAAGTAATAACTAATTTAATAACTGGAGCTGAATGGGATACAATAATGAAATGGATACAAAATTCAGGCAAAAGTGTTACAGATAGTAGAGCATGGGGAAATTATAGTGATTCAATAGCACCAGCAAATGTTTCAGGATATGCAAGTATACAAATATCAGGATATAGCGAATATTGGAAAACAAAAAATATATATGATATAGCTGGTAATGCATGGGAATGGACAAATGAAGTTTATAGCACTTATCGTGTCCTTCGTAGCGGACCCTATCTCAATAGTGGTAGTGGTTATTCAGCAGCTTATCGTGGCCCTCTTGCTCCTAATACTAGTAATGATGATGGTTTAGGATTTCGTGCAGCACTTTTCATATTGTAACAATTATTATTTAAAAGTTATATAAGAATCGCCAACATGATACCCTATCAGGGTAGAAAACATAAAATTGTAGTTATTTTAAACTACATATGTTTTCTAACTGATAGGGTATTTTCTATTTAATACATTCAATAATATTATAAAAAAATAAATATTACAGAAATATTTCAAAGTTAATGTGATAATTGTAATATGTACCGTAAATTTGTAAATAAATGACAAAATAAAACAAAAATATTGTAAAAAAATGTATTATATGGTAATATAGTATCATAAAAAAATCAAACTAAATAACTAACTTCATGATAGAATAATGAAATTTAAAATGGAGGTTTATATGATGATGAAAATGAATAGAAAAAATGGTATTTCTTTAATAATGCTTGTCATATCAATAGTAGTTATATGTATACTAGCAAATGCAATAATATTGTCATTTTCAAACAATAATCCAGTATCACAAGCATCAAAGGTGGCATTTATGCATGATGTAGAAAGTTTTAAATGTGGACTGGATTCATATAATTCTCGACAAGCTATAGATAAACCAAGAGGATATAGTTCTTCAAAATTACAAGCTGATGAAAATAGTGTAACATATAATGGGGTAGTAGATAATAATAAAACAATTAATGATATAATACCATTATTAGGGAGTATGCCTAAGTATTATGGACTATTTGAAATAGTAGATGGTAAATTAATATTCGTGGGTATAGATACAACTCAAAAAGAATGGGCTGGAGAAATTGGAATAGGGTTAATAAGTGCAAGTAGACTTCAAGTAACAATAATTTCTGCGAGTGAAATGTTAGTAAAACCAGGAACAGATATAGTATTCACAATCGAATTTTCTTCAAACGCTGGTCTTTCTACTATAGATTTAATAAATAAAATTGAGGTATTAGATAATAATGGAACAGTGTTATCTACACAACCTACTTTTGTAATAGGATCAATAAGTGGTACAGCTTTAGATTGCACACGAAGTGTAGATATAACGATACAAACGGCTTCACTTTCAAATGGAACATATAAATTAAGAATAAAAGCTGGAGCGGCAACAAACAAAAATGATATATCAAATATTATAGATACAACATCTTTGACTAGCTTTAATATTGATAATATAGCGCCTGTGAATCCGATAATGTTAGCAAGTCCAACTGGATGGACAAATGGTAATGTATCAGTAACAATAACATTTTCAGCAGATTCAACAACTAGACAATACAGTACAAATGGTACAACATGGAATATATATACAACACCTGTAATTGTAAGTACAAATAATACAACAGTATATTCAAAAGCAATAGATACAGCAGGAAACCAGAATATTCATAGTACATTAACAGTAGCAAATATAGATAAAGTTGTACCAACAGTAGTGTATGGAACAAACGGTGATTCAGGTGAAACAGCAAGTAGTACTGTAACAGTAAGTGATACAGGTGGAAGCAATATAAATACAAGTACATTACAATATATTTGGGATACACAAAATATATCAACTCCAAGTAGTGGATGGTCAGCATTTACAAATGGAGCAACAATAACTAATGGAAATACAAGTGGAACATATTATTTATGGATAAAATCAAGTGATAATGCAGGAAATATTTTAGTAAGTAAATCAAATGCATTTACATTAATACAATTAGAAATAGCAAATAAACCATTATTACCAACAGGAATGACACCAAAAAAATGGAACGGAAGTATATGGGAAACAGTAGCTAGTCCAGATACAGATACAACGTGGTATAATTACACAAATAGTCAATGGGCAAATGCACAAACAGCGGACGGAAGTATGTGGGTATGGATACCAAGATATGTATATAAGATATCAAGTTTATGGCATAGTTCATCACTAGTAGGGGGGAATATAAATATACAATTTAGTAAAGGCACAAATGATAATTGGAATAGTGGTGTAATTGGCTCATTGAATACAGATACTAGTGCAAATGCATCAAATAATACATGGACCAACCATCCAGCATTTACATTTGGAACTACAGAGCTTACAGGAATATGGGTAGCGAAATTTGAAGCAAGTGATAATAATGGAAAAGTAAAAGTAATACCGAATATAGCATCATGGAAAAGTATAACAGTAAATGATATATTTAATGCATGTAGAGCAATGGAAACTGATAGTACATATGGATGGGGAACAAGTGGGACAGGTATAGATACACATATGATTAAGAACATAGAATGGGGAGCAGTAGCGTATCTAGCACAATCAGTATATGGCACACATGGAGTAGAGGTTTGGATGAATCCTGATCGTGATAGAACAACAGGAAGAGCAGGAGCAGGTGTGACTTCAAGTGAAACAAGATCAACATATACATATGACGATTTAACATATGGAGTAAATGCAAGTACAACGAAAAATATATATGGAGTATATGATATGTCAGGGGGTTCGTACGAATATACTGCAGCATATGTGAATAACGGAGATATTGTTTTAGCGACATATTCACTTAGTTTAGTTAATGCAGATATAAAATATAAAGATTTATATACAGTAACAACCGATGTATATACACAGAATTATTTGAATTCAATAGATAAAAAAGGTGATGCAATATATGAGACATCAAGTACATCTAGTGGATCATCAGCATGGTTTAGTGATTACTCATACATGCCTAGTACTAACACTATGTTCCTTTGTCGTGGAGGTTATTCTAGTAATACCACAGCTGGACTATTCAATTTTTCTCATTTACCTGGTTGTCTTGAAACAGGTACTGGGTTCCGCCCTATATTGGCGGTATCGCCTTCACTTTAAATTGAATAAAATTATTGTAGAGTAAAATTTTAATATATTTATAGCTAAAATAATAATAAAAATAGGCAAGTATTAATTTACTTGCCTATAAACATTGCAGATATAATATACCCATATTTATCACTTTTTGTAACGCCTATGCCAATATAGTTATATGAATTTGATAGTATATTTTTTCTATGTCCTTCAGAATTCATCCAAGAGTCTACTGCGCTTTTCATATTTGAATTACCTGCTAAATTTTCTCCAGCAGTTTTGTAAGTTATTCCAAAATTTTTCATCATATCAAAAGGAGTTCCATAAGTTGGGGAAGTATGTAGAAAATAATTTTTTTCAACCATTTCATTTGATTTACGTAATGCAATATCAGTAAGTTTCCAGTCTTTTGTAAGAGCCGCAAGTCCATTAGCTTTTCTTTCATCATTAATATACTTTAAAATCAAATCAGCATTAGATAATGTAGCAGCAGTAGTTTCAGTTGTAGTTCTTGTTGTAACGTCTTTTTTTATTAAACTACCTTCTATCATTCCTACTTTATTAGAACTATAAATAACATTATAAAAATTATCTATCTTTCCAATAACAGTTATACCAGTTCCTTTATTTAGAGAGGTTATTTTAGTAAAACTTGTTGACGGACCCCTACGTACATTTACACTACTACTTACTACGGTTGCAGTATATGGTGTAAAACTTTGATAAACTTTAGCATTAGGAACTGTGGATACTATTTTAACATAATCTTTAGAAATAAATCCAATTTCATTTGAAGTTAATTGCACTATATAAAAATTACTAATTTCTCCAACCATCTTAATATTAACATTTTTACTTATTTGTCTTATTATATTACTCGTTCCTAAATCTGTACTTGATCTTAAATTTACACTGCTTGTTGTTAAACCATATTTTGGTTTGTAACTTTGAATAGTTAAAGCAAATATGTTAGATAAAAGTATAATCATTAAAATAAAAGTAAATAATATAAATAGTTTTTTTCTTCCTATAATCAAAAAATCACCGTCCTTTTGAGTATAGTATTATCATTTTTAGAAATATTATTAAATTATATAACGAAATATCAAAAAAAAATTGCATAATTTTTCATATATTGGTAAAAATATTTAATAAGAGGTGAGTATTTAGATGCAACTTACAAATGGTAATATTTTCTGGACTAAAAAAAATGAAATAAAAAATACATATCCATATTTAACGAAGGATATTTCTTGTGATGTTCTAATTGTAGGTGGCGGGATAACAGGTGCTGTTACTGCATATTATTTAGCAAAAGAAGGTATGAATGTAGTTGTAGTGGAAAAAAACATTATAGGTTATGGCAGTACATCGGTATCTACAGCGCTTTTGGAATATTCGGTAGATATTGACTTATATAAATTAGAAAAAATGCTGGGAAGTCATAATAGTAAAAGAATATATCAATTATGTTTAGAAACAATAACTGATATAGAAAATATAGATAAAGAAATCGGGAAGAAATCAGATTTTAGAAAAAAAGATTCATTATACTTTACAAATAAACTAATGCAAAAAAGTACTATGATAAAGGAATATGAAACAAGAAAAAAAGCTGGTTTTGATGTTAGTTTTATAGAACAAAACTCTACTATTAATATAAACTGTGGAATTTTAACAAGAAATTCAGCAGCAGATATTGATCCATATAAATTTACATCTGAATTATTTGAGAATTTAAATAAATTAGATAATGTTAGAGTGTTTGAGAATACTGAAGTGAATGATATAAAATGTAATTATGATAATGTAGTATGCATTACAAATAATAAGTTTAAAATAAAAGCTAGTAAACTAGTATTTGCTAGTGGAATTGAAAGCCTTAAACATATTAAAACAAATATAGTAAGTTTGTATAAAACTTTTACTATTATAACTAAACCATTGCCTCAGCTTAATAAGTTAGATACTTCATTTATAATAAAAGATATGTGCGAACCCCACCATTATATAAGATTTACTAAAGATAATAGAATAATATTTAGTGGAGAAGATGTTAAAATGTGTTCTAAAATATCTGATGAAAATTATCTTAAAAATATTAGTAAAGATAAATATTCAAAATTAAATTCATATTTAAATAAACTATTTCAAAATATAGGAAATTACGAAATAGAATTTGCATTTAATGGTACATTTGCAAATACATTAGATTCACTTCCTGTAATAGATGAGATTGAAGATATGCCAAATTGTTTCTGTAATTTAGGTTATGGAGGTAATGGTATATTATTTAGTGTTATAGGTGCAAAAATGTTAAAGGATGCAGTTAAAGGGCTATATACTAAAGATATGAAAATGTTTAGAATAAAGAGAAATTCATAAAAATTATTATAAAATAGGGGAATAAATGCTAGGATACAAAGATATATCGCTCTTGGTATTATTACAATAATAATTGTAATAATATTAGCTGGATCAAAAATACCCCATCTAGAAATAGAAAGGGGTATTTTATATGTTACAGTATAATGTCATAATTAGAGTAATAAAAAGATTGACATATATTAGATTTTATTAAAAGTCGAATATTGTTGGAAAACATTTGACAAATATATAGATATATTATATAATTTAAAATATTATTAAAAAGCAGATAACTTTAAAAAATACAGTATATATTATATAAAAAAATATTGTAATGTAAGAAAAAGGGGCAAAAGATAATTATGAAAATAAATAAGAAAAAAGGTATATCTTTAATAGTACTTGTAATAACAATAATTGTTATTATTATATTAGCAGGTTCAGTTATATTAGTATTAACTAATAATAATCCAATAGAACAGGCGTCAAAAGCAACATATTTAAGTGATTTGAAAAACTTTCAAACTGAATTGGAATTGTTTCAGACTAAACAATTTTCAGATAACTTAGGAAAATATGATCCTGCATTATTGCAAGCAGATAATGATAGTGTAACATATAACGGTATAATAGATACTAGTAAAACAATGAAAGATTTGATACCGTCACTTGAAACAAGTGATAAGTATGACGGACAACTTCAAATAATAGCTGGAAAACTAATTTACGGAGGAGTGGATACTACTAAACAAGACTGGGCTAGAGAAATAGGGATTGAAGTAGTAATTATAGGTGAACCGAAAATAACTATACTTACTCCATCACAAACATTAGCTGAGCAAGGAACAGATATAGTATATACAATTAAGTTTTCTTCTAATTTAGCGCTTACTACAATAAATTTAGAAAGTAATGTAGAAGTGTTAGATGATGCAGGAGTAGCATTAGCGTTGCAACCAAATATAACAATAGGTACAGTTAGTGGTACAAATGCAGATAGCACAAGACAAGCAGATATAACAATAACAACAGATAATTTATCAAATGGATCATATAAATTAAAGATAAAATCTGGAGTAGTAACAAATTCAAATAATATATCAAACACAATAGATACAATATCATTAGTTGGCTTTGATATATTAGATGAATTACCACCGACAAATCCTACAATGTCTGCAGATCAAACAGATTGGACAAATGGAGATGTTACAGTAACTATTAACTATTCAGTTGATACAGCAATAAAAGAATTTAG
>Ga0209123_1003873_pt1 | contig 10766 bp, 13 predicted proteins | sample BarGraIncu00431A_FD_184500 | JGI IMG/M metagenome (GOLD analysis project Ga0209123, IMG submission 184500) | Arctic peat soil microbial communities from Barrow, Alaska, USA - Barrow Graham LP Incubations 004-31A (SPAdes) (version 2) | ecosystem: Environmental > Terrestrial > Soil > Wetlands >...
TGACTGTGGCATTCGTAGGTTCAAATCCTGCCCTCCCAGCCAATATGGTTTACTAGCTCAGTTGGTAGAGCACATGACTTTTAATCATGGTGTCCGGGGTTCGATTCCCCGGTAAGCCACCAAAATAAGGCTCCTTGGTCAAGAGGTTAAGACACCACCCTTTCACGGTAGTAACAGGGGTTCAATTCCCCTAGGAGTCACCATAAAAAAAGTCCTTGCATTTTGCAAGGGCTTTTTTGTTGATATTTTTCATGTAATAATAACCAAATGACCAATATATCCACATAAAATACTATTATGTCTGTGGATAATGTTGATAACTTTTTTAAATTAGTGTATATTTATAAAAATGGAGATGAAATTATGTTGATAAACAAAAGGGTTTTTATTGCAGAATTTATAATAAGACCAAATAGATTTGTGGCACACGTAAATTTAGATGGTGAAGAATTAATAGTTCATGTTCCCAATACAGGAAGATGCAGAGAGATATTAATTCCTGGCTCCAAAGTTTTACTAAGAGAGGAACTTAATCCTACTAGAAAAACACTATATGATTTATTTGCAGGATATAAAAATAATAAACTCATTAATATAGATTCACAAATTCCTAATAAAGTTGTAGATGAAGCCTTAAAAAATAAAAAAATACAAAATCTTATTAAATATAATATAATACAAAGGGAAAAAACTTTTGGAAATAGTAGATTTGATTTTAAACTATCTAATGACATAGGGGAAGAGTATTACCTTGAAGTAAAGGGAGTCACATATGAGGTAGATGGTAAAAGTATGTTTCCAGATGCACCTACAGACAGAGGTAGAAAACATTTATTAGAGCTTATAGAGGCTAAAAAAATGGGCTTTGGAGCAGGAGTACTATTTCTTATTCAAATGAACAACATAAATGATTTTTCTCCCTATGATGATATGGATGAATCTTTTGGACAGGCATTAAGACTAGCCTGCAAAAGTGGTGTTGATATTTATGCCTATGAATGTGAAGTTGGTGAAGACTTTATAACTTTAAGTCAGCAAGTTCAGGTCATTTTATAATTATTTATTGATAATTGTTTTACAATAAGTAATAATTAGAGTAGATTTAAAATAAGTGGTTGAAGAATATAATTTAAGGAGGGGAAATTTTGAAATTTATATATTGCCCAATTTGTGGAAGAGAATTAATTAAAAAAGACAGCTGGGATGAAGGTGCGGTTCCCTATTGCCCTGTGGATGATATTATGTATTTTGACACACCAAAACCCTGCGTTGTAGTTGCAGTTATGAAGGGTAAAGAAATTTTACTTCTTAAACAAAGTTATATTTTTAAGAATTCAAAGGTATTAGTATCAGGATACGTGACCAACGGAGAATCAGTTGAAGACACTGTATACAGGGAAGTTAAAGAGGAAACAGGAATAACTGTAGGCGATATAAAATATTTGGGAAGTGATTATTTAGCTTCTAAAGAAATTATAATGCTAACGTTTAGTGCTATGTATATTGAAGGAGAAATAAATAAGTCTTCTGAAGTCGAATGGGTTGAGTGGGGAAATATAGATGATGCCCTCTGTGAAATGAGTGAGGACGAAATAGGAAAAAGAGTTGTTAGAAAATTGTTAAAGGAAATTGAGTATAAGGGAGAAAAAGCTTATAGATGTGATGTAGAAACTAATTAGCATAATATTATATTATTAAAAAGGGAGAGGGATAAAAATGGAGAAAAAAATTGAAAATAAAAATTCGAACAAAAAAGTACCTCAAATAAAAGGAACTTTGAGAAGTCATATGATAGAGCTACCAGCTGCAATAAGAGATGCTAGTGGTATTGTAATATTTGGAAAAAGATTGAAATCTTTTGTTTTTACCACGGATGTAGCAGTTATAAGAAATACAAACGCTGATGCAGTTATTGCAGTATATCCATTTACACCGCAACCTATAATAACAGAAGCATTACTACTCGCGGCAGATGTACCAGTATTTTGTGGCGTTGGAGGAGGAATAACTACAGGTCAAAGAGTAACAAATTTAGCATTAGATGCTGAATTTAAAGGAGCTATGGGAATAGTAGTTAATAGTCCAATACCAAATGAAGTTGTAAAACAAATAAGGGAAACTATAGATATTCCAATAATAGTTACTATTATATCAGAATATGAAGATATAGAAGCAAGAATAAATGCAGGAGCAACTATACTTAATGTTTCAGGAGCTAAAAGGACAGCTTATATAGTTAGAAAAATAAGGGAAAAACATCCTGATTTTCCTATAATAGCAACAGGTGGACCTAATGATAGTAGTATAATAGAAACTATTAAAGCGGGAGCTAATGGAATTACGTATACACCACCAATAGTAGCCGATATTTTAAATGAAATAATGGTTAAGTACAGAAAAAGTTATGAGAGAGAGAATGAAGAAGAATAGCACTCAATATTCACTAATGATATATTAAATTAAAGTGGTAGGTGATAAAATGGCTGTAGGTGGAGATAATTGTGATAAATGCCCTGAAACAATAACAAAAAGGTGTGATGGAAAAGCTTTGGATTGCATTTGTAAAAGATGTCCAAGAAATTTAGGACAGTGTTTAACTACTAAATACTGTAGAGAAACTGAATCTATTATTAATATATAATTTAAAATAACATGTGGAACCTACTAGAACATTTTGTGTTTTAGTAGCTTTTTTTTATTTTAAAATTAATTTTACGTAATAAGAATTGAAAACTTAAATAAAAGGAAGACTAAAATTGATATATAAAATTATTTATGTTGGAGGATGTTATGGTTTCAAGTGAAATAAAAATGAGAGTAGCTCAGAATTGCCATGGATATAGACCTATATATTATATGGGACTCATGAATAGCATTACTTATGGGTCTGGAAGTTGTAGTAGTTGTGTTAATTATGTAAAAGAAAAATGTACAGAGGGATTATTTGATGAAATTAGGGAAATAATAATGCTAAATTGACTAGATTTTACATTAGTACATGAAAAAATAGATTAGTATAATGACTTGTTATTTATTTCAATTTAGATTAGAAGGAGGAGTAATATTATGCCAAATACAGAACAGATGGACCATGTAGCAAATAGTTGTGATGGATATGACTCAGTAGGAACAGGATTTCAATCATCAATAGGTACAGCATTTAGTAAAAGTTGTGAAAATTGCCATCATTTTAAAAATGACAAATGTGAGGTAAATTTATTTGACAAAGTTTTAGCAGGACTCGACCAAGGCTAATGCAGTTAATAAATTACTAATATTCTATAGATAATTTTTGAAAGGTAGTTTTTCACTCTCCTTATATATAATAAACATGGTTTGTTATATATAAGGTTAGACTAATTATCTTTAGAGAATACTATTAAAACAATAATTATAGGCATTATTTTAGAATATATGATAAAATAGCATATGCTTTTTTATGATAAATGTACAATATTAGCTAAAATTCTCATAATATTTATTTCTATTATATTGAGAAATTTATATTTAAGTGTTAAAATGAAAGTTGTTATTAGACTTCAAGACAAATCACAAATGAATAATAAATGGCAAAATCCAAAACTTGGAGGGTGAATTATGCATAAAAGATTATTTATACCAGGACCAGTAGAGGTAGCAGATGATGTACTTCAAAAAATGGCTACTCCTCAAATATCACACAGAGGTAAGGAAGCATCTACATTACAAAGAAACATAAGTGATAAAATGAGAAAAGTATTTAATACTAAAGAAGAAATATTACTTTCAACTAGTTCAGGAAGTGGACTAATGGAAGGTTCTGTTCGTTCGTGTACAGCAAAAAGAGCAGCAGTATTTTCAGTAGGAGCATTTGGAAACAGATGGTTTGAAATGTGTACGGCTAATGGGGTACCAGCAGATAAATTTGAATCTGTATGGGGACAACCAACAACTCCTGAAATGCTTGAAGAAGTTTTATCAACAGGAAAATACGATTTAATAACTATCACAATGAATGAGACTTCAACAGGACTTATGAATAACATAGAAGCTCTTTCAACAGTCTATAAAAAATACCCTGAAGTTGTAGTATGCGTTGATACAGTAAGTAACGCTGCTGGATCAGAAGTAAAAGTAGACGAATGGGCAATAGATATTTGTATAACTTCATCTCAAAAATGTTTAGGTTTACCTGCAGGAATGGCTATTTGTACATTCTCAAAAAAAGCAGTAGAAAGAGCTAAACAAGTTACAAACAGAGGAGTATATTTCGATTTACTAGGACTATATGATTGCATACAAAAGAAAGATTATCAATATCCATCTACTCCATCACTTGCACATATGTTTGCTTTAGATTATCAACTAGATAAGATATTAGCAGAAGGATTAGAGAATAGATTCGCAAGACATATTGCTAGTGCTGAGCTTGTTCGCGCATGGGCTAGAAAATATTTTGAAATATTCCCTGATGAAAACTTTATGTCAAACACATTAACTAACATTAAAAACACAAGAGAAATTAATGTATCTGACTTAAATAAAAAATTAGGCGAAAAAGGCTTTATGATTTCTAATGGTTATGGAAAATTAAAAGAGAAAACTTTTAGAATTGCTCATATGGCAGAAACTACACCAAAAGAAATAGAAAATTTATTAGTGTTAATTAGCGAAATTTTAGGACTTAAATAATTATAAATTAAAATTAAGAATGAAAAATTATAATATGATTTTTCATTCTTAATTTAACTTTAAGTAATCATTGAAAATAATATGCTTTAGTGTAATAGACCACTAAAGTATAACGTTTTCTATATATAAAGAGGAGGCTTATCATGATTAGAGTATTAGTTACTGATGGTATGGAGAAAAATGCTATTGAAGAGTTAAAAGCTAAAGGGTTTGAAGTTGTTGAACACTTTTATGAACCTGAAGTTTTAGGTGAAGCATTAAAAGAGTTTGACGTAATTGTGGTTAGATCTGCAACAAAGGTTAGACAACCAATAATAGATAAAGCAGTAGAGGCAGGAAGACTAAAGCTTGTAATCCGTGGTGGAGTTGGAGTTGACAATATAGATGTAGCATATGCTATGGAAAAAGGGATAAAGGTTACTAACACTCCAAATGCAAGTAGTGCATCTGTAGCGGAACTTGCTCTTGCTCATATGTTTGCTGTATCAAGATTTATTAATATTTCTAATGTATCTATGAGACAAGGTAAATGGGATAAGAAAAAATATGAGGGCGTAGAGATTAGCGGAAAAACTTTAGGTCTTGTTGGATTTGGAAGAATATCAAGAGAATTAGCAAAAAAAGCATCTGCACTTGGCATGACAGTTATATATACAGACATATTAGGGAAATCTAAAGATTGTGACGAATATGAATTCTTAGAATTAAATGACGTTTTAAAAAGAGCAGATTATTTATCATTACATATACCATTTTTTAAAGAGCAAGGGGCACTTATAGGAAAAGACCAATTAGCTATGATGAAGGATGGAGCATTCTTAATCAATTGTGCTAGAGGTGGAGTAGTTGATGAAGCTGCTTTAGTAGAAGCTTTAGACAATGGAAAACTCGCAGGAGCTGGAATAGATGTTTTTGTTGAAGAACCTACTAAAAATGAAACACTAGTTAATCACCCTAAGGTTTCTGTAACACCACATATTGGTGCTGCAACTAAAGAAGCCCAAACAAGAATAGGCGCTGAAATAACAAGCATTATTTGCGATTTTTTCAAATAAGTCAATTAAAACAGGAGGAATAAACATGGCAGTAGTAAGACCTTTTAAAGCATATAGACCACAATTAGATTTAGTAGAGAAAGTAGCAGCTCTTCCTTATGATGTTATGAACAGTGAAGAAGCTAGAGAAATGGTAAAAGGAAAACCTTATTCATTTCTACATGTTGATAAACCAGAGGTAGATCTAGAACCAGGTATAGACATTCACAGTGAGCAAGTTTATCTTAAAGCTAGTGAAAATCTAAAAAAAATGATTAATTATAAAGTTTATATGCAAGAAGAAAAACCTTGTTTGTATATTTATAGACAAATAATGGATGGAAGGCCTCAAACTGGTATAGTTGCTTGTGCTTCCATTGATGATTATATAAATGATGTAATTAAAAAACATGAGCTAACAAGAGCAGATAAAGAGCTTGATAGATTTAATCATGTGGATTATACAAATGCTAATACTGGACCAATATTCTTAACATATAGACATAAAGATGAAATAGACGAATTAGTAAAAAACTGGACAGAAACAAAAACACCAGTATATGATTTTAAATCAGAGGATGGTGTATCTCAAATTATTTGGGTTATAGATGAGGAAGAGGTTATTAATAAGCTATCAGCTATATTTGCTGAAACAGATTATTTATATATAGCTGACGGTCATCATAGATCAGCTTCGGCCGTTAAAGTTGGACTAAAGAGAAGAAAAGAAAACCCATCATACACAGGGGATGAGGAATTCAATTTCTTCTTATCAGTTATATTCCCAGATAATGATTTATATGTAATGGATTATAATAGAGTTGTTGCAGATTTAAACGGAAATTCTTCAGAAGAATTTATGAAGAAAGCTTCTGAAAAATTTGATATTACACCATATGAAGGTGAAGGCCAATTTAAGCCAGAAGTTCAAAGAACATACGGAATGTTCTTAGATGGAAAATGGTATAAACTAGCTGCTAAAGAAGGAACTTTTAATATGAAGGATCCAGTAGATAAATTAGATGTATCAATACTTCAAAATAATTTACTAGAGCCAATTCTAGGAATTGATGATCCAAGAACAAACTCAAGAATTGATTTCGTAGGTGGAATAAGAGGACTTGGAGAACTTGAAAGAAGAGTTAATGAAGGCATGAAAGTTGCATTCTCTATGTGTGCTACAACTATGGACGATTTAATGGATATAGCAAATGCAGGGAAAACAATGCCTCCTAAATCAACTTGGTTTGAACCAAAATTACAAAGTGGAATATTTGTCCACGAATTATAATTTAAAGTCATGGTAAATGGAACTATTGAATTAGGAAAGGACCACGCAAATGCGTGGCCCTTTTAAATATATAGGGTATTGCAAATTAATTTTTTGCACTTTATATATTTATAATATTATACATTACAAAGGAGAGAAACATATGCCACAGCATTCATTGTCAAGAACAGAGTTACTAATAGGTATGGATAGTTTAAACAAATTACAACAAAGTAAGGTAGTAGTTTTCGGAATAGGTGGAGTTGGTAGTTATACAGTTGAAGCGCTAGTAAGAGCAGGTGTTGGTAAATTGGTATTAATAGATGACGATACAATATGTTTAACAAATTTAAATAGGCAAATACATGCTACATTTAAGACTATAGGTAAAAGTAAGGTTTTAGTAATGAAGGATAGGATACTGGAAATAAATCCTAAATGTGAAGTTATCACTCATGAAACCTTTGTAACTGCGGATAATATGGGAGATATTATTACTGAGGATACAGATTATGTAGTAGATGCTATTGATACAGTAACTTCAAAAATAGCACTAGTTGAATATTGTAGAGAACATAGCATCAATATCATATGCTGTTTGGGTACTGGAAATAAATTAGATCCAACACTATTTAGAGTTGCAGATATTTATGATACGAAGGTATGTCCACTTGCAAAAGTTATGAGGCATGAGCTACGAAAAAGGAATGTTGACGCGCTTAAGGTTGTTTACTCTGAGGAAATCCCTATAAGGCCTAAGTTGGACGAAGTTATAACATGTAAAGAAGGCTGCGTATGTACAGGAGGCTCAAAAAAATGTGCTATGAAAAGACAGATTCCTGGTAGTATATCATTTGTTCCTCCAGTAGCAGGAATGATAATTGGTGGAGAAGTTATTAAGGATTTAATTAAAGATAAGAATTAATACTTAAAGTTATACAGCCTCCTTTAATATATTTAACTATAGTAATTTATGCTATAATAAAGTTGATGATTGGAAATAACAATTAATACCTTTTATCTACTATAGAGGACTATAAGGAGGGAATTAATTGAAAAACAAGAATAACATTATAGTTATAATTTTTCTATTTATTTTGATGGCACTAAATGCAATGGCTGAAAATTCTAAAGGTATATTTATACCATCTTTCAAATCGGACTTTAATATAGATAACACAGGCATAGGAATAATGCTTTTTATTGGATCATTAGCTTATATACTGTTTTCTTATATTGGGGGAATGCTCTGCGAAAAAATAGGGCAAAAGAAAGTTATTATATTAGGACTTAGTTTTATGTTCTTTTCACTAGCATCGATATCAATGGTAGACAGTTACACTTCTTTTTTAATAAGTATGTTTATTATGAATATAGGATTAGCACTTACAGGTATAGCTATAAACACATTAGTACCGGTATTACTTTTGAGTTATCAAGCTATTCTTATGAATATTATTCATTTTTGTTATGGTGTGGGCGGAGCTGCAGGTCAAGCTCTAGGCGGAATACTAATGTCTAAGGGCTTTACTTGGAGGAATATATACCTAGGTATATCAATTTTGTTTATAATTCTACTCATTGCGTTTACTTTTATAAAAGTACCTAATACTCATAAATATAGAGAAGGTAATAAAACAAACATATTGGATGTTTTAAAAAATAAAGTGATTTATTTTTATGTATTTGCATTAGGATTTTATGTATTTGCTGAGATAGCAACATCAAGCTGGCTTGTGAATTTTATAAAAGATAACTATAAATATAATAGTAGTAGAAGTGTTTTTTATAGTGTTATGTTTTTGGTCATCTTTAGCATAGGAAGGTTAGTTGGTGGATTTGTGGTTGAAAAGCTAGGATATTTAAAAACAACTATGTGTTCACTAATGATTGCCGTATGCTTATTTACTTTAGGACTCGTTATTGGAGAAAAGGGCCTAATAATAATATCTGTTTCAGGTTTATTTTTTGCAGTAACCTTTCCAACTCTTGTACTTACCATAAGCAAGGTATTTAAGCAAAACACGTCTTACATAACTGGAGTGATAATTACATTAACTTCTTCAGTTAATATGCTACTAAACTTGGTAATAGGTAAGTTAAATGATACGGTTGGTACTTATTTTGCTTTTTATATGATACCGATAAGTCTAATAATATCAATTATTTTTATATATCTTATTTATATAAACACAAAAAGTAATTTTACTGTAGATTGTGGGGTTAAAAATGAACAAGGGTAAATACGTGAATATAGAAGCGCTAAAAGGAAATGAGAGAGAATACGTCATAAAGGACAATACTTATATTATCCTAGGAAGAATATTTATAGTAGAATTAGATAAACAAAATAAATTTTGTCAGTTTAGATTGAAGTTTCATAGAAATAATAATGGAAGCTATGAGTATTTAAAAGATACATTAAATCTTATGCTAAATATCTTATTCAAGAATATGGGAATAAACAAAGTAAATGTTATAGCTCATGAGACCATAAATACCCACGCTTTTACAGATTTAGGTTTTGAGTTAGAAGGTATTATCACAGATAGTGTAATAAATAAATCTGAATACCAATCTGAACTTATGTTTGGTATAAATAGTTTTGTTTTTAATAGAAGTATAGTAAAAAAAGAATTAGCATTCAAAGGTAGTAATATTAAATTGCACGTATTAACTCCAAACGATGCAGATGAAGTATTAGATTATCACATAAGAAATAGAGAGTTTTTAAGACGATATGAACCTTCTAGAGATGAAACTTTTTATACAATGGACAGTCAGAAGTGTACTTTAATAGAGAGTTACAAACAATTTTTAAAGGGTACTGGCGTTAATTTAGGAATTTATAAAAGCAATAAACTTATTGGAAAAATAAGAATATCAAATATAGTTATGGGTGTTTTCAAAAATGCGTTTATAGGATATTCAATGGATGAAAAACAGCAGGGCATGGGTTATATGAAAGAGGCAGTTAAGATTGTAGTAGCATATGCTTTTGAGGAATTAGAATTACATAGAATAGAAGCAACTACTCTAATAGACAATGAAAAATCACAAAGAGTTTTAAGAAACTCTGGTTTTAAAGAACTTGGCATAAGTGAAAAATACTTATACATAAATGGTGAATGGAGAGATCATATTGTTTTTTATAAGGTTAAAAGCTAGCCAAGCCTCATTTAGATAAATAATAAGTTGGTATAATAGTCTGGGTTTATAAGGATATCGGTGTATACGAGTCCTAGTGTATCAATATAAGAAAAACCTAGAATTAGTTAGAAAGGAAGATTATTGTGAACCTATATTAGGATAAGTAACATACATCAGAAAATAGTTATAAATGACTATGATAAAATGTTACATGTTGTTGTAATTCAGTAGTGACAAAGCAATTATCATAGTGAAACAGAAAATTTAATTTAAAAGATTAAAAAACTGTTGACAGATGATTGAATAACTGATAAAGTAGTAGAAGTCGTCACATGATGACAAATGGAATTGGTCTTTGAAAATTAAACAGAGAAATAGGTAAAATAGCGAAATAATATTTCGTTAGACCAGTTAATTACTTTAGATAAAAAAGTAATTTTAGTCGTAAGACTAAAAAGTATGTAATGAGCTTGCGTAACAACTTAACAGTTGTCGCAGATTATTCATTTCAAATAAAAAGTGTAAACTTTTAAATTGAGAGTTTGATCCTGGCTCAGGACGAACGCTGGCGGCGTGCCTAACACATGCAAGTCGAGCGATGAAGCCTTTCGGGGTGGATTAGCGGCGGACGGGTGAGTAAC
>Ga0209123_1003874_pt1 | contig 10764 bp, 2 predicted proteins | sample BarGraIncu00431A_FD_184500 | JGI IMG/M metagenome (GOLD analysis project Ga0209123, IMG submission 184500) | Arctic peat soil microbial communities from Barrow, Alaska, USA - Barrow Graham LP Incubations 004-31A (SPAdes) (version 2) | ecosystem: Environmental > Terrestrial > Soil > Wetlands >...
GATACTTTAACTATAAAATCAATTATATTAAATTAGATTAACTATAAATAATTTGTTTTGCATATAAAAAAGACATATCAGACTACAGAAATCAAATTATTCAGACAGTTGATTGTAAAAAATACGATGGTTGTCCTAAAAAATAAAATTATCAAGTTCCGGCAAACTACAATTTTTATCCTATTCCGTTTTCTTCTTCAAAGTTTGAAATGTAGTTTTATGAACACCATTTTTGAGTCAAATAACATATCAGATTGATCAAAACATAATTTTTTGTGCTTTTCAGTACTAAATTACGTTAAAAGACTGTATATGTAGTACAAAATACAAATTAAATATAAATAAAGTGCTACAGTATAAAAGATAAAGTGCTACATTTGTATGTTGTTTGATTCAGATATTTCAAAACTCAATTTTACAACCAGAATGTAAGGAAATACATATCTCACAGATATTTAAAAATTACAGCTATGATAAGAATAATTCTTGCAGACCACCATCAAATTATTCGGGAGGGATTGAAGATGATTTTGAAAAATGAATCAGATTTGAAAGTTGTTGCCGAAGCACAAACCGGCATTCAAGTGTCACAAAAAATCCAGAATACCGCCTGTGATATTTTACTCTTGGATATGGATATACCAGGCAATAATAGTGTTGAGTTATTGAATGACCTTAAAAAGATAAAACCAACACTACCCATCCTCGCACTAAGTATAAATCCGGAAGATAAACATGCATTGAGAATTTTAAAAGCTGGAGCATCAGGCTATTTATGCAAGGATTCGGCTTTCGATGATTTGGTGATAGCTATACGGAAGATTAACACACATGGAAGATACCTCAGTGAAAAAATGACCGAGCAGTTGGCTTTTGATATTATGCAGGTAAAACATAATAAACCTCACGAACAACTATCTAATCGTGAACAAGAAACCATGTATATGCTTGTTTCAGGCAAGAGAGTAAAAGATATAGCCGCAGAATTAGCCTTGAGCATCAGTACTGTATTCACCTACCGATGTCGTATTTTTGAAAAGTTAGATATTAAAACGAATATTGAGTTGATGCATTATGCCATAGATAATGAGTTAGTTGAAATGAAAAGTGCATTGGCTTAATGAAAGTTTAGGGTTAAAAGTTTAGAGTTTACCACATATAGTTTATCGGGTAAAATTACACAAGGTTAGTTTAGCCGGATTAAGTGCTGAGAAACAAGGCAATAAAAAGTTACAAGAACATTTAGTTTTAAATAAAATAACGAACAAAAAGAGTTTAAAACTGTTATAAATATTAAAGAAAACTTATTCGAATTCCCCCCATCTAGCTTATCCTCGGGCGTCTGGGATTTAAAAAAGAATGAGCCATTTAGTTCAATAATAGTGTAACGATGATTATTTATGAATACAAATTCTACATTCAAATTATCTACATATAAAACATTTAAACCGACGAAGATTTTCTTTGCCGCGGTTTTTGTGTTTTTGATGGTGGGAGTTGGAAGTATGAGCGGAACTAATCTTTATTCATACCAAACAGGTAATTGGAACGATCCTAATACCTGGACTACAGATCCGGGTGGTACAACCTTAACTGGTTCAGCTGTTCCGGTAAATAATGATGTTCTTGAAATTCTTCCTGGTCGTACAGTAACACTTACAGGCAATGTGACCCAGACGGGTTTAAGTATTACTATTGATGCAGGTAGTATTTTAGATATTTCAACCTTTTCTATTTCAACTTTAGTTGCTCTGGGTGGTCAGGGCACCCTAAAATTAGCATCCTCAGTTTTTCCTACGGTTACTACTAATACATTTGTTATTTCAGGAGGTGGAACGGTTGAATATTACAATTTGAACAATATGGGTATTAGCAGTACGCAACTAGCCTATAATAATTTAACAGTTTCTAATTATAGCACCGGTGCTAATTCCGTTTTCATTAATAATGCCTCAAGCCCGACTTACACGATAAATGGAAATTTTACTTTAAAAAATTATTCTACCGGTAGTCTTACCTTTGCTTTTGGTAATACTACTGTATCGAATAACCTGTTAAATATGTCTGTGTATGGTGATTTTACTGTTAATACAGGCTGTAATGTAAAAGTGAATAACTTCTCATCATCACAGACTATTCCCGACCAATCGAATTATACTACAAATTATCCTGTTCATACATTAAATCTGTATGGAAATTTAATAAATAATGGATCTATACGATTTACCGGATTGCCATCGCCGGTAAGTACAGATTATTACACGCTTACAACAACCGCATATAGTGGCACGAACTATGGAGATGTTCAGGTATTTTTTAAAGGATCATCCGATAATACGGTGACTTGTAATGGGGTGACCGATTTTTTTAGGCTGATTGTTGAAAAAGGAACAACTGATCAGACCTACGTTTTATCTGTAAACTCTTCTAACATTAGTAACTTTGCATTGTATGCGCCTAATTATCAGGGAGGTCAAAACACATCTGGTGGTGATCTTAACTTAGGATGGGGTTATTGGTATAAAGCTTTATTTATTCATTACGGAACTTTAAAATTAGGTGCCAATATTTCTGTTCCTTCACTTACAGAAGGCGGGGAAGATTTTAACATAATACCATCGGCTGCATTATGGATAAATGGTGCAAATGTATCAACTACTGTTAGTGGCCTTAATGGGACAGGATATCAGGCTGCAACGCTGAGTGGTCTGTTGCAGATTAGTGCAGGTCAGTTTTCTACAGGTGATGCGGCCGGATTGGTATTATTCAATATCGGATTACCGGTATTACTTATTGAAGGATCCGGAGTGTTGGATGCAAGTCAGGTTTGGTCGGCTGCGGGTACAAATTTAATGAGTTATATTCAAACGGGAGGCACTTCCAATTTTAGATTAAACGGTGAAAATCATGGAGGAGCCATGTTGAGTTTAAGTGGGAGTAGTACGGTTTTTACAATGACTGGTGGAACATTGAATTTTACAAACAATACATTTGCTGGTGGTGGAACAACTTTTAATGTGCTGGATATTCAGACTCAAGTCGGTAATTATCAAGTTACCGGTGGCACAATAAATTTTAATCTACCGAACTCAGGAACAACTTATTACGCAAGCTCAACTACGCCTTTTTACAATGTAAATATAAGTCGAAATGGATCAAGTGGGACTACCAGTATTCAGTGGAACTCGACAGGTGCTGGCACAACTCCGCCAGCGAATCCAAATCTAACAGTGCTAAACGATTTGAATGTTGGTGCATATACAACATTAAATTTAGGTACGAGTACCATTAATCTCAATGTTGCCCATAATTTTAGTTTGGCTATGAATGGAGCTTACACGCCCGGTAATAATACTACTACTTTTAATGGTCCAGGCTCACAACTTTTTAGTATTGGTGGTACTATTTCAGGTAATTTGAATAACCTAACCTTGGCGAATACCTCCGGTCTTACAATTGATAATAATATTACAGTAAATGCCGGTCTGACTATCGGTAGTGGATGTACTCTGGCAGATGGAGGAAAATTGATTTCAGTTTCAGGAAATATTGATAATTCAGGTGTTCATACCGGTACCGGATCTATATCGATGAATAATGGTACTGCAGCCCAAACAATTACTGGTGATGGTACAGGTATTTTTCAGAACCTGACTTTAAATAATACTTCCGGAACAGCAAACACTGCTCCTATCTCTTTATTGGCAAGTACAACTATAAATGGCGTGCTCACTCTTTCCGCGGCTAACAGATTATTCAAAATACAGAACTTTAATTTAGCTCTTGGTAGTTCTGCCACAATTGCAAGTGCACCAACCAGATATATTGTAACAAATGGAGACCCTGGTGATGGTGGGATAACAAAAATGTATTCAACAACTGCTTTTAATTTTCCTATGGGTTCGTATTCTACTTTAAGAGCGACAACTTATGCCTACACCCCTGCTTTAATAAGTTTGAGTGCTACTCCAATCAGCTATGGATCCATTACGGTTATTCCTGTTGGATTTGAACACCCAAATACTACTGTGAACGGAAGAAGTCTTACTTATTTTTGGCGAGTTAAATCATTGGAATTCAACTTAGGCTCTGCCACTGTTACGCATGGGTATACTTATTCGGTCACTGATGTTGTAACTGGCACTGGTATAACTGAAGCAGAATATGTTGCGGCAAGGTATGATCGCTCAACATACTCTTGGACTAGAGGTACAGCCTCAGATTTAGATAAAACTAATAAAATTATTGGCGAACCAGGAACTGGTGTTTTTTTACAGAATGTAAATTTTATTGATGGCGACTATACAGCTGGGGATGATAATACCACGAATCCTTTTGGAGCAGTTTCTAAGTTTTATAGTCGTAATGGTGGTGGTAATTGGACTACAAATGCAACATGGTCTACAACAGGTTGCGGGGGAGTTGCAGCTTCTAGCTATCCTCAAGCAAATGATGTAGTAATAATTTGTGCCGGAGATTCAGTATACTTGCCATCGGCACAAAACTGCGCCAGTCTAGAAGTTAATGGTGTATTCAATATCGTTGATTATTATCTAAGTAACTTTGGTATTGTCTATGGTACTGGTAAAATTAAATTCAATGTTCAATCGGCAATAACCAGATTTCCACTTGGTGATTTTACTCAATTTTGTAGCCAAGTTGGTGGAACAATAGAGTATATATTAAATACTGCAAACAATAGAATTATACCATCCTTATCTCCAACAGGCACATACTACAATTTAACGCTAACCCATAATGTTAATTCAACAAACACATTAAGTTTGCCTGATGCAAACATTATTATTTACAATAACTTAATATCTCAAAGGCTTGATACAAGGGGAATAAATCAAATAAATGCTTCAGCTACTACCAGAACACTCACCATTAACGGTAATCTGTCAGTATCTTCAGGAATTTTACAATTTCCTAATGCTTCTGCTCAAAATGTGATTGTTAAGGGAAATGTGTCCGTAAGCAGTGGGGCTTCGTTTATCGTAGCAAATTCCGGAACAATTACAAATACACTTTCTGTTGCCAGTAACTTAACCAATAATGGTACTATTAACTTCAATCAAAGTAGTTTCTGTAATATAACTTTTAACGGCAATACGAATGCTGTTTTTGATGGCACTGGTTCAGGCGGAACTACACTGAATAATCTGATTGTAAATAAAGGAAATTCACAAGCTACCACCTTAACATTTTCTGTAGCCGGAACTTTGACAACCTTAACAGACAATTGGTTAACCCTGCAAAACGGAACTTTTAAGTATATGCGTAATGTAGCTACTAATTTTAATATTAGTACTACCTCTTCATTCACAATTCCAAGTACAGCAGGTTTATATGTGAATTATAGTATGGCAAATAATGTTTTGATTGCAAATTCAGCTTCAAATACTAACGATTTATTTTTAAATGGTAACTTAACTGTTGTCAATGGAAATGTGTATGTAGGACCAATTAATGGTACAACTGCTAATAACAATGACATTGAATATTCGGCATCTGGTGCTTCAACAATTAATATGCAAGGCGGAAAATTGGTGGTAAACGGTCAGATACGTCGAAATCCCGCAACTCCTACAGGCGTATTGCAATATATGCAAAGTGGTGGTGCTGTGACAATAAATGGGCAAACTACAATTACTACCAATGCGAAACTCGAAGTGCTCAATACGGGTAGTGTGTTCAATATGTCGGGCGGTACAATTACCATTGTCCGTGGAGGTGGTGGCAGTACCTTTGGTGATCTTTACCTGAGACCGGAAACGAGTTCGGTAATGGGAGGTACTATTATTTTCAGCCAGACACCTGCAAGCGGTCCTGTTGTAGATGCGATTCAATCATATTTACTGGATGCCAATGTACCACTTAATAATCTTACCATAACAGGAAAAATTGCAGCAACAGCTCGTAACGCTCAAGTAAATTTAATGGTGAGCCCGCTGGTTCTTAATGGTACCTTACTATTTAGCAACGCTAATAGTATCTTAAATGCTTTAAATGGTACTAATAGTATCGATGTGACCATAAATGGAGATCTCACTAATAATGGATTGACAGCCAGTTATCTTTATGGTACGAATCAAACTACTTTTTCGGGTGGCGTTCAAACTGTAGGAGGTACTTCTGCCACCAATTTTTATGACTTACTGGTTAATCCTGTAACATCGGTTACATTAAGCGCTTCGCTTAATGTAAATCATAATCTAACACTAAGCGGAGGTCAATTACTAAATGGTACAAATACTATCAACCTCAAAGGTGATATTCTCAATAACGCTACCTATGTTGGAGATGCCGCAGCCGGAGGAGTTGTTCTGAATGGTTCTTCCGGGCACCAGCACATAGCCGGTACGGGAACTTTTGGGCGGTTAGAACTAAATAATGCAGCAGGTGCAGTTCTCTACAACGATATAACATTACAACAGAACTTAAAACTAACAGCTGGTATTTTATCTCTGAACCAGTATCTTCTTACTCTTGGTGTAAGCAGTACAGTTGAAGGAACATCTTTTGGTCCTACCAAAATGATTACTACCGATGGAGTATTTAGCAATTTAGGAATTAGAAAATATTTCAATACAGGGGCTTCCGCATTCACTTATCCGTTGGGTTCGGGAGGCAAATATACACCAGCTGTTTTGACTATTACTGCAAATGCATCTGTTGGTTCTGTGAGAGTAAATAATATTAATACCCATCACCTTGCGGTTTTAGATGTCAATAATGTGTTGCAGTATTATTGGGATGTTGAAAGTTCAAGCTTAAGTGGTTTTGCAGGTAATTTAGTCTTGAATTATATGGCGTCAGATGTTGCGGGTGGTCCTGAAAACAATTATATAGCTGTAGAATTATTATCGACCGGTGTAGATTGGAGTAAGGCTGCTGTTGGTCCGCTTACTGACAACGTTAACGAAACGAACCATACAATCACATTCAACTTTACGAGCGGAACAAGTAGCTTAAGTGGTCAATATACAGCCGGAACTGATCCAGCTGTTCCAAATACAGTTCCTCAGTTTATAAGTAATAAAACAGGGAATTGGAATGATAATACTATCTGGTCTCCAATAAACGGATCACTTTATCCATGTCCTGCTGGTGGTCCTAACGGATTTATTGTTACCATTAGACCGGGCGATGTGGTTACTACTAATGTGAGTTCTTGTTCCTCTTATCAAACTACTATTAACGGAACCCTTAAAGTAGTTTCTCCCACTATTAATCATAATTTAGGAACGGTTTATGGCAACGGAACTTTATATATTGAAAGCGGAGGGTTGCCAGCCGGTAAGTACGGTAGTTTTTTTGATTGTAGTACCGGTGGAACACTGGAATTTGGGGGTACGGGCAATTATACCATAATAGCAGGCTATTTATTTGCAAGTTTGCCAAAATTGTATTTTACGGGCACAGGAACTCGTGTTTTACCCGATAATGATATAACTATTTGTACACAACTTAAAATTGATGGACCAACTGTTGATAATAGTATTAACAACAGGGAACTTACTATTTTGGGTACTATGGAGCGATATGCCGGAGCTTTTACTTGTGGATCGGGTAGTGGTGCAACTATATCATTTGCTGGTTCATCGGCTCAGACAGTAGGTGGAGCTTTAGGTAATTTTTCAGGAACCAACGGATTCAATAACCTTGAGGTAAATAATACAAATGGGCTTACTCTGAACGGAGCAACCGAGGTGAAAGGCAATCTGTTATTGACAGCAGGAAATATTACAACAACTTCAACCAATACACTGACGATTTCAAATACCTTAATTAACTGCGTTACACCTGCCGGAGGTAGTGCTGCATCCTTTGTGAACGGACCGCTTACAAAGACTATTATTCAGGGAGATAACTTTGTTTTCCCGGTTGGTAAGGGTGCTAATCTGGGTAATTTGCTCACTTTGTCTGCAATCCAACAAGGAACGCAAAACTGGACGGTAGAGTATTTTAATCCAAATAGTTTGCTATTTACTCCTGGGGTTTTGACAGGAGTTAATACAAAAGAGTACTGGAATGTGGCATCTGCATTAGGTAATAAGGCGACAGTAAATATAAAATGGACGCCTTCCAGTGATCTTACACCTTTGATGACCATGAATGGTCTTACAGATATGCAGGTGGCCCAACACGATGGCACAAACTGGATACAACTTGGATCTTCTGCAACGGGTGATAATTATAATGGAAGTGCTCAGACAACTTCAAAGATAATAATACCGGCCGCCGGAAATTATAATTATACCTTGGCCTGCACAAGTACTCCAAAACCAAAAGTAAAACTTTCACCGACCGGACCGGTCTGTGGTACTTCCGGAATACCTGTTACTTTGTCAACCAGCACTATCACTTATCCACCTTATACGATAACTTATACCAAAGGTGGTGTGGCACAAACCCCTTTGACTCCTTCATCGTTTCCAACTACGATGCCAACTGATGCTACAGGTGGTGTATATCAGATAACCGGATTCACCTACAATAATCCTCCTTTAACACAGCTAACCGGCGTGTTCGATGTTACAGCTGTTACTACTTATACTGTTCCAACAACTGCCATTGCCGGACCGGATCAATCTTTATGCGGGGCAACCGGTGCAACGCTGGCAGGAAATCCTCCATCTCCATATACAGGACAATGGAGTATAGTGAGTGGCACAGGTGGTACCATTACAACGCCAACCAGCTCAACCAGTACATTCTCAGGTACGAATGGTTCTACTTATACTTTACGATGGACCATAAGTAATGGAACATGTACATCTAGTGATGATGTTGTCATTATTTTCCCCTTATTAGCTGCTCAGCCCGCAAGCTTTACTACTAGTACAACTACGGTTTGTCAGGGAACATCCGGGGTAGTTTACACAGTACCTAATGATCCAACGGTTACGAGTTATAATTGGTCTTATAGTGGAACCGGTGCAACTATAACAGGAACAACTAATTCAGTTACTGTAAATTATAGTAATACAGCAACAAGCGGTAATTTAAGTGTAACAGCAACTAATAATTGTAATACAAGTTCTCCACGGACGATAGCTATAACAGTAAGTCCAAATATATGGGTGGGTACTGTTTCCAGCACCGACTGGAATACTGGCGCTAACTGGCAGGCCGGTATGGTTCCTCCAACAGGAGCTGATATCGCTTTTGCCACCACTCCAACTAATGATTTGGTATTGGATGTTGACAGGACAATTGGCAATCTGACAAATTCCAGCGTAAGACAACTGATTATCCCTGTGGGCAAATGTATAACTGCAAATATTATAACAAATAACAGTACTAATCAGATTTACATACAAGCTAGCACAACTGGAGGAGCAAACGGTTCATTAATATTTAAAAATACTCCATCTTCGCCGGTTTATGCTACTGTAGAAATGTATTCAATTGCATCCTGTCTTGGTACTAAAACAAACTATCAATGGGAGTATTTTGGTATACCTCTTCGTTCTGTGCTGGGCAGTCCTACTTTCGACGGATCTTATGTGCGCCGATGGGATGAAACGCAACCGGAAGCAACACACTGGATAGCGTTGAACAACTCATCTGTCCTCACTCCATTTACAGGGTATGAAATCACACAGGATGTAGCCAAGACTATTGTTTTTCAGGGACAACTGCTGAATAAAGATACTACTTTTACCATGTCGGTAACACCTACCCTAAAGTATCTTGGACAAAATATTTACGCTAATCCTTATACAGCAGCAATAAATATTAAAAAAATTAACTTTATCTCAGGAATAGATGCTATTGTCTATCTTTATAATACAGGAAGTTATGCCGAATGGAGTGCTAGCCCAGGTATTATTGGCCAGAGTAATAGTCTTGCGGGACAATATAATTCCATCCCTCAATTTCTCGCTGGTGATCTTGTTGGTTTACCAGCACAAATTGCATCAATGCAAGGTTTCATGGTAGTTGCTAATATAAATAATGCTACTTTCAAAATCCCATATAGTGCGGTTGAAAGTAATTCTATTCCACAACGTGTCCGTTCCACAGATATTTCTTCGGATAACGTAAGTATTCGAATTGATGTTAAAGGCACACACTATGCAGACCGTATGTGGTTATTTGCAAATGCCTCTTGTACCCGTGGTTTCGATAACGGTTGGGATGGTCCAAAAATGTTCGGTTCTTCGTTAACTCCACAACTTTTTGCCATGGAAGCAGATGGAAATTATCAGGTGAATTCCGTACCTGATATGAATGACACTGAATTAGCTTTTCAAGCAGGTCAGGATCTGGAAGACACCTTGACTTTTACGAATATGAATCTTGAAAAACAATATGCCGGCGTTTATCTGGTAGACTTGGTAGAAAATAAAACCATTGATATTACTGTCAGCGGATCAACCTACGCGTTTGTAGCCGAGTCGACACCCGCACCGGTAAAACGATTTAAAATTGTAACCCGTCCTTATGAAAAAGATGCTTCGGATGCCGATAGTCAAGTGAAAATATTTAGCTCGCAAAGTACGATTTTCGTACAAAATTTTAGCAATATGGATGGTGAGTGTATGGTTTACGATATAGCAGGTCATAATATAAAGAAAGTGCCATTTGTAGCGAATGGGGTTACAGCCATAACCAATAGTTTAAGACCGGGAGCCTATATAGGCACGGCAATAGCCGGAAGTGAAAAGGTGAGTAAGCGTTTAATAGTTCGATAGAAAAAAAGTGAAAAGCAATAAAAAAAACATATTGATTTGGTTACTTACGTGGGCAGTT
>Ga0209123_1003875_pt1 | contig 10762 bp, 18 predicted proteins | sample BarGraIncu00431A_FD_184500 | JGI IMG/M metagenome (GOLD analysis project Ga0209123, IMG submission 184500) | Arctic peat soil microbial communities from Barrow, Alaska, USA - Barrow Graham LP Incubations 004-31A (SPAdes) (version 2) | ecosystem: Environmental > Terrestrial > Soil > Wetlands >...
ACCTCTTGCCGATGGTGGCCAGCACGATTGGCGCGTGTTCAGACGCGCCCCCTTGCGACAACAAAAAACCCGCTGTAGCTATAGGCCAAGCGGGTTCTGATGCTGTCTGATATCACCAAATGGTGCCCGGGGCCGGAATCGAACCGGCACGCCTTGCGGCGCGGGATTTTGAGTCCGACTGTAAGACTAAGCTGGGCGGGGCTTGCAGCCCGATAATTGCCGCAAGATTTGATGGACGCGACCTTGCATTTTCATTGGGGGCCAAAAACATGCGGACACGATTTAGCGCACCGCTTTGAGCTTGGTGGCCCGGGTCCGGTAGTGGTCTGAGGTCAGCTTCAAGCTTGAGTGCTGCAGCAGTTTGGACGCCTCACCCATGTCTTCCGCCAGGTCGGCAGCACGCTTGCGCATATCGCGCAGGAACATCGCGCGGATCTCGGTTGACATGGCAGGGTTGGCAAGCGCGGCCTTGTCCCTGGCGTCTTCATACCTGTCGCGCAACATCCGGGCCGACACCTGGCGCCCGGTGTCGGTGGCCAGCAGCATGACGCAATCGACATTGCCCCTGCGCGCCAGCAGCGCGGTCAGCACGGGCGACTGGTCAACGTCGAAGTAAGCCCATTTGCCGGTCTTGACCGACTTGAAGCGTAGCTTTCCCTCGGTCGGCAGCTTGACCGTGCGCACGTCGGTCAGGCGCAGGCCGGTGGTGGTGGCAATGTCCATGGCGTCGCGCAGCACCCGGTCGGCCTGGTCGTAGACGGCGGTGAACAGGGCGTCTGTCACTTCAAACTCACGGGCATTCTCTTCGTTCTTCCAGCCCTTCACCCCGGCCGCCGGCCAGTGCAGGGCGGTCATGCCCCACAGCCTGGCCTTACCCCACACAATGGACAGCACGGCCAGTTCGCGGTTGCCTTGAATCTTGGCGCTGCGCGCGTCAAGGTACTGGCGCAGCATGGGCAGGGTGATCTCGTGCCAGGCCATCTTGCCGCACCAACCCTCGATGCGCTTGAGCTGGCGCTCGTAGGACTTGCGGGTCTCGGTATTGGGGTACTTTGGAAGATCGCGCTCGCGCCAGCGGTCGATAGCTTCCTGCACTCGGCCCACAGTCAGGGGGATATGGTGGTGCAGCTTCTCCCACTGCCGGATGGCCTCGGCGTAGTCGGTGCCCAGGTTAACGTCGGGCTTGCCGGTACCGCGCATGTCGTACCGGTAGTACACCCACACCTGGCCGGACCGGCCCTTGCGGGTGACGCTGCGAAACCTGGGGTACTTGGAGGCTTTCATTTGACTGAGGCCCAGTTGGGTCCGGTTGATGTTACGACGTTGCGGCCTTCAAGCCAAGCCTGTACGTGCACGCGTGACACGATGACGCGCCGGCCATCCTGCCGGTGCGGCACGTTTTTGTCCTGGAGCCATGCCGCCTGGCTATTGGCGCGGGCGAATCCGGTAAGCTGGTGCAGCTCGGGTGGGGTGAGGTATTCGTTCACGGTGCCTTCCTCCCGCCCATGGACAGGTAACTGCGGGCCGCAGCGCGCAGGGCCTGGGTGTCTTGCAGCTGGGCCCGCAGCGCCTGGTTCTCGTCTGCGGCCTGGCGCGCGAACTGCTCCAGCACCTTGCGGTCCCAGGTGGCGAAATCGGTGCGGCCGGGGGCCTCGGTGGGGGCGTTCATTTGATTCCCTTTCGTTTCATTGCTGCCATCAATATTTCTTGTACGTCGCGCTTGCCGTCGCGGCGCTCCATCACCATCTCGTCCACCGTGTCTTCAGCCACAATGTGGTGGATAAACACAGGGCGGTCATGCCCCGCTTGAGCCTGGCGAGTGGGGCCGATGCGCTCGATGATCTGCATGTACTCTTCGAGGTTCCACCAGTGGCCAAAGAAGACGATGGTGTTGCCACCGTCCTGCAGATTGAGACCGTGGCCAGCCGACGCGGGGTGAGCAAATAGGACAGGAATCCGACCGGCGTTCCATTCTTGAATCGTTCTAGGGTCAGCGTCCAATTGCCGACCTTGAGGGAATGCACGCTGCAGACGTACCAGATCGGACTTAAAGTGGTAGGCCACCAGGAGGGGCGCGCCTGCAGCCTCTTCCACAATTGATTCAAGGGCTTGTAATTTCGCATCGTGTACCTCTATAAATTCTTCACTGCCGTCCTCGATATAGGCGGCGCCGTTGGCGATCTGCAAGCACTTGAGCGTGCGGGCCGCAGCCCCGAAGGCCTCAATGTCGTGCGCCCCGAGCTGCATGAACATGCGTTTCTCCATGTCCTGGTACAGCGCCCGGGCCTTGGCCGGCAGGGTGACCCTGACCACGTTGACGATGGGCTCGGCCAGGTCGAAGTAGTCCTTGGCGTCCAGGCTTAGGCACAGGTCGCGCACGCGGTCCTGGATCTGCTCTTGCGCGAACGGGAAAGGTTCGATGCTGTAGCCGTCCATCGACGGGCGGAACCAGCGCTCGGCAAAGCCGGTGTACGTGCGCCCTAGTCGCTGGCCTGCGTCCAGGAACCAGAGCTGGCCCCATAGATCCTTCAGGCCGTTGGGGCTGGGCGTGCCGGTCAGCTCCATGACGCGGTCCACCTTGGTGTGGATCAGCTTGCCCAGGGCCTGGGCGCGCGCGCTACCTTGCTTGAGCCGGAAGCCTTTGAGTCGGGTGGCTTCGTCCGGGATCACGGTGCCGAAGGGCCAGGGCTTGTCGTCGAAGTGTTTGACCAGCCACGGAATATTCTCGTAATTGGTCGTGAAAATGCTGGCGTTGGTGTTGCGCAGGGCGCGGGTGCGCTCGGCCACATCGCCCACCACCGGTTGGACCTCGATGTGGCGCAGGTGCTCCCACTTCAAGGCTTCGTCCGGCCAGGTGCTCTGGGCCACCCGCTTGGGGGCAAACACTATGGCCGGCCGGGTTTCTTCACCGGCCAGGAACAGGTGGTCCATGGTGGTGAGGGTGGACACGGTCTTACCCAGCCCCATGCCAGCCCAGATCGCCTGACGCTTGTGTGCAGTCTGGTGCTCGATGATGGGGCCCTGGTAGGCCCGGGGGGTCCAGACTTGGCGGGTCATAGTGCAACCAGGACAGCCAGGGCCACGAGCCACCCAGCGCCGTCAACTTTGAAGTACATCCCTGCTACGCCAACGGCGGAGCAGCCGACGATCACGATGGCCTTTGCGATGTCCTTCATGCCAGCAGCTCCTCGACACCTTCAATGGAGTCCACGACCTCGACAATTTCGCCCAGCCTGCGCATGCGGTTGTGCTCGCGCACCTGGTGCGGTTTGGCAAGCTGGCCGGTGGCCTTGAGCTCCACCCAGAAACCCCGGGCGCGGGTGGGCAGCATGACAAAGCGGTCCGGTGCGCCCGGGTGCCCGACAAACTGCGTCTTGCGCACTTCGCCGCCCAGTTCCTTGACCCGCTTGACCAGGTGCTTCTCGATAACGGACTCACGCATGGCATTCCTCCAACTCGATGAACCGGCCACGCTTCGCGGCCAGAGCCTTGCGTTCCATCTTCAACGCGGCCTCGAACTGAAACACAGCCGTGGCGTCTAGTTGCATGTCGTGCACGCTCATGCCCAGGTTGATGGCCGTGAGCTCTGGCCCGCGCAGGATGAAGTGGCCGCCCAGGGCAGAACCCCGGCGGGCCACGTCCAGCAGGGCGTCGGCGCTGGCCTCGAGCTCGACCTTCCAGTCCTTGCCCAGGCCGAGCACCTCCAGTGCGATGGCCATGTTGCTGGCGCGCACCAGCATGTTGATGTCGTGGGCTGTGGCCGAGCCGGTGCGCAGGCACTCCAGGGCGAGGTGGTTCTTGAGCCGCAGGTCGGTGATCGCCTGGCGCGCGTTGGTCACGGGCTGCATGCCGCCGATGACCCAATCGTGGGCGTCCGCACGAATGCCCTTGGGCCGGTAGGAGGAGCGTTTTTTCATGGTCAGAGGCAGATCAAGACGACGGTGATAAAGGCCAGCACGCAGAAGATGCCCACCAGGCGATCCTCACGCCGGTTCTTGGCGGTGTAGCTGTAGACCTGGTTGTCGGTGTAGGGGCCAAAGGCCTCCTGCGGCGTGCGCGGGTGTTTGAGTTTTTTCATGTCAGTCCTATTTGGTGAGGTCGTCAAAATCGTCAGCACTGGCGACGGCGCAGGTGTGCTGAATCTTTGCGTTGTGCTCGTCGCGTTCCTTGTTGAACAGTCGCCATCCGTCCACCGTTGCGCGCCACTTGAGGTTCTTGGCGCCGCAGCGGCGACAAGCAACGTCGTGCCCAGATTGGTAGCCCCCTGGGCCGCCGCTACCGCCCCCGAAAGTTGGGCCACAGTGACCCTCAGGGTCGTGCACCTCATGGTCGAAGTCGTTACCGCTGTCGTCGGCCATCCCGCACACGTAGGCAAAATCAACCATGGTCAATCCTTTTTGTATCGGTAAGCCTCAAACCCGGCAGCCGCCAGCGGCATGTCCAAGGCCCAAGGAGGATTGGCGGCCAACATGGCCGAGAGTTCATTGCTGTTGAATTCAGGGCTGTCCGGGGCTTCGCAGATCAGCTCGTCATGCACGGACAAAACAATCTGGTAGCCGCGTTCCTCGATGGCGGGCATGTTGTGGGCCATCACGTCGCGGGCCACGGCCTGGCAGACGTTCTCGAACAGCTTGCCGCCGTAGGTGTAGAGCTTTGTCCACTTGCGGCTGTACTGGTGCATGCCGAAGTAGCTGATCTGGCCGCCTCTTCCGGGCACGATGCCGGTGCCGTCGCACTCCGCGCAGTCCAGGGCGACGCCATCAACGGCAGCCCAGCCGGTACCACCACAGTGCGGGCAGTCCTCCCCGCCTTCACTCACGGCGGGTGACGGGTAGCACAGGGCGCGGCCCGACGGCAGCACGATGCGTAGCCAGGCGCCATCGCGGCGAACCTTAAGCCCACGGCAGGGCACGGTCTTACCAGGGCCACGGATCGCCAACTGGACGGCATCGCGCAGCTCGCGCCACATCGAGGTGATGTTCGGGTGGGCCGAGCGCCAGGACAACTTGAATGACTCGCACACCAGCCAGGTCTTGTCGGTCATGCCGAAGTCCAGCGGCGGATTGCGTTTGCGCTTGCGGTGCCACTCCAACATGATGTTGGCCTGACCCCAGACGCCGGGCGGGATTGAGCCGATAGCGTCGTCGGCCATCTCTTCCAGGTCGAGCTTGTAATTGGCAGCGAAGGTGACAAACGCGCCGACACCACCCTCATAGCCCAGCGCCAGCTCCTGCACCTTGCCCACCTGGCGCTGGTCCTTGGTCACGGCCTCGGGCTTGATGCCGAAGCTGGCAGAGTAGGCCAGCTTGTAGAGGTCGTGGCCCTTGCGGATCGGCTCGCCCTTGGCATCAACGCCGATGATGGTGTCGAAGTCGCGAAAGGCCTGCAGCTTCCAGCTCTCGCCGGCGAGCCATGCCTGGTCGCGGCCCTCGATGTTGGACAAGTCGGCCACCACCAGCTTCTTGCCCTTGGGCGCGATGATGCAACCCCGGATGGCGGAGCTGGTGAGTTCCATGATGTTCTCGGTCAGCAGGTCCGCGCAGTCTGCGATCAGGGCCTCAATGCCGGCGTCGATCAGCTCCTGCTTGAGCACCGGGCGGGGCAGGTTCTGCGGTTGCCACAAGCGGCCGGCCCAGCGCCCGGTGCGCAGGGCGCCGACGAACTGCAGCAGGCCGCGCAGCCGACCGTCAGCGCTGGCACCCAGCAGCAGGGTCTTGTATTTGCTGGTGCTGGTGGTGCTGGCCTGTAGCCGGATCGCGATCAGCTCGCGCAGCGACTCGGGCAAATCGGGATCGTTCAGACGCCGCTCAAGGGTCGCCATCTGCATGTCGGGCAGATCCACCCCATAGGCGGCCAGGATGTGCTTGAGCAGTTGGTCGCGCTTGGTGGCGGACTCCACCAGGCCGAAGGTAATGTCCGAGGTGCGCCCGGCCAGCTCAGCCTGCGAGCGCTCCACAGCCCGGATGGCAGCGCTAGCCAGCTCCAGGTCCACCAGCACGCCGCGGTCGTTGATCTTCTGGTCCAGGTGCCACAGCGCCAGCTCAGGGCCTTTGAAGTTCCAGGTGGGCAGCTTCTTGTGCACGGCGCGCATGGCGCTGATGTCGGAGCCTGCGTAACTGAGGAATTTGGCCCATTCGGCCGGGTGGGTCTCGCGGGTGGCGCGGCGGACCTTGGAGGTCTTGGGGCGCGGCTTGCAGAACAGCATGATCAGAGCCCGGCCTTCTTTGTCCTTGGCCTGGTCGGCGTCCACCTTCAGGATGTCGCACAGCGTCGCCAGTTTGCCCGGCAGGCCGTGCGCCATGGCTTGCACCATGGTGTCCTGCCAACGATCGACCGGCACGTCGATGCCCCAGGCGTGGCGGACCATGGTGCGGTCGAAGTCGGACTTGTGGGCGATGACCGTGACATCGGGGTCGTCAAGCAGGGCGGCTAAGTCCGGGCGGTAGTAACGCTCGGCGGTCATGTCCTGCACCTGGACTGGGCCATCGTTGAGCGCCCAGCTGCAGATCATGATTTCGACGGCCTCGGCGTATTTGTGCGTGCCCTGGTTGATTGGGGTCTCGCAATAGGTCTCGGTGTCAAAAAACAAAATACTCGACATGCTCATCTTTCAAAATTAGGTTAGGCTGATTGCCCCCGATTCCCTTCGCTTTACCGCGCGGGTTTGTGCATGTCGCCACCCTGTCTAGCCGGGAGGTGGCGGTTAGCATCAGGGGCCTGGTTACCTCGGGGCCAGCCGAGGAGTGGATTGCGCGAACCCTTGTGTTCAGGCGGCTGGGGGTTCGCCGAAGTGATTCGACAAGGTGGACAGGTACTGCTTCAGCAGGTAGCCTTCGAGGGCCCAGATCTTGTCGCGCGCTTTCGCGCGGGACGCCTTGCGCCCGGTCTCAGCGTCGAAGTTGTTGACGCTGATGGGGGCGCTTTCGCCTACCACGGAGAAGCCGTTTTGCAGGGTCAGGCAGCAGACCGTGAGGAGCGTGCCTGGGAACACGTAATAGGCCTCGGCTCTGATCGCGGCGTCGATCAGCGCAGGGGTCAGGCGGGGGGCGTTCGGGCCTTTGGCCTGGACCATTTCTTCAACAGCTGGGTAGTCCATTTCCTTCTCCTTCAGTGGGTTTTGGGTTCCATGTCGGTCACGACCGACTCTTCTTTGGCCGCCTGCAACATGGCTTGCGCCAGCTTCTGGGCGGGGCTTGGGGGCTCACCCTCGACGATGCCGTCGAGGTAGACCTGCACGTCGACCTTGCCGTCAGGCTGGTCGACGAAGGTGACGGCGATCTGTGCCATGTCAGACCAGATCGGCCTCGGCACCGACGGCCAGGTCGTCGAAGTCGTCAGCGTTGCCGACGGCGCCACCGCCGAAGCTATCGCCGTCGGCAAAGAACTGCACGCCCAGCAGCTGCGCATTCACGCGCTTGCCGTACTTGTTGTCCTGCGCCCAGAGCTCCACCGTGGCGTTGACGTAGCAGCCGCCGTAGGGCTTGCCGTCCTGCGCAGTGAGCGGGGTCTTGTCCTTGTCCAGAACGATGGGGCGGGCCGCACTGCGGCTCGAGACGAACAGCATGCCGGCGAAGCCTGCGTACTGGGCTTTGAGGTCGCCGTCGTGCAGCGCGACCTTGTCGGTCTTGCGCATCAGAACGACGTGGCTGGCAGCCTTGACGCCCCACTTTTCGGCGGCGACCATGTCGATGGCGGTGTTGATCGCCTTGATGGTCGCGGCGTCGGTGGGCTCGATCAGGAAGGATGCACCGTAGGCCGGGGTGCCTTCGCCGTTGACGGTTTTGGCCTCGAACAGGGCCGGGAAGGCCAGTCGGACGTTATTGAGTTTGACTTTCATGATTGACTTTCAGAGTGGAAAAAGCGGGGGAACTGGTAACGAATCTTTTCGCTGGCCTCATCGACCGCACGGACGCGGGCCAGCGGATCGCCGTGCGGAACAGGGGTCTGCGAAGCCCGGACCAGGGTGGTCCGGGCCTCAAAGGGCAGGTGCTCGCTGACGAGCTCGCGTTTGTCGTTAAACAAGGTCGGCTCCTTCGTCTACGGTCTCGAAGTCGTTCGCACTGCGCAGCACCAGGGCTTCGCGCTTGTCGGACTCCGGGGCCACGCTGGGGCCGCCAGCGGCCTGGGTGATGAGCTGCTGCAGCGCGGGCCATTGGCGTGGGCCAATGATCTTGGCCTTGAACAGCTTCTCGGCGGTGGTGGGGCTGACGACCTTGTAGTCGTACATCTCTTCGTGCTTGATGCGCATGGTTTTCAGCGTGGCCTCGGCCACCTGGGCGTCAATCCAGGCGCGGTTGCCCTTCTTGCCCTGGACCAGCTTCCACCCGGTCACCGCCGTGCCTTCCAGTAGGCGGCGCTCGGTCTCGGCGCGCACAGCCTTGGCGAACTGCTCGATCAGATCCACCACGGCCATGGCCTTGGCCAGACCGTCCGGGGTGGCGTCGCGCATGTCGGGCAAAGTCTTTTGCGCCGCGACCACCCCGAAGTCAGCGCCGATGGCTTCGGCTACGGACAGTGACAGCTTGGGGCAGGTGGCCTTGGCCTTGCAGAACTTGCACTGCTTGTCGCCGGGTGTCAGGTCGGTCAGGTCGTAGTAGCCGGTGTCCACGATGTCCATCGCCTTGCGCGCTGCGTTCTTGGCTCTGTCGCCGAAGGCCAGCAGCTCGTCGATGTTGATCGTGTGCTCCGACGTGTGGTCCAGGCGGGGCTGGTGGATCGTCATGCGCACGCGCTCGATGTCGGCCACGGCACTGAACTGGTCATAAGAGCCCAGGGCGTAGAGCATCATTTGCTCGTTGTCCTCGGCGTCCACGCGCAGGCCGCGGCCGTATTTCAGGTCATCCACGTCCAGGTCTTTGCCCGTAGGGTCCAGGATGATGGCGTCGCTGGTGCCGAACTGCTCGGGCACATCGACGAAGCGGGAGAACTCCACCCGCTGTTCGACCATCAGGTCGCCGCCGTTGACCTTGGCGCGGATCGCGTCGACGTAGGTCTGGACGTGGCCGGCCATGTCGGCGTCCACCTCGAACTGGCGCCCTGCTGAATTAAGACCAAACGAGCAGTTCTCAGTCCAGTTCGTCGCCTTTTCATGCACGAGGATCTTGCGGCCCTTGAAGGAGACCGCGTCCACACCTTGGCCCAGGCAGGTGGATGCCAGAAAGTGGGCGGCGGTGCCCTCGTCAGCGAACTCGCTCGACGTGTCGGGCTTGCCGCTCTCCAGGTAGACGCTTCCCGCGCAGCGCATCCAGCGATGGGCGCTGGAGGGTGAGAGTCGGGCGTGCTCGCTCACTGCGCACCCCCGTTTAGGCTAAGACTTTCAGTGATAAATGGGATCAGCCGAACATTTTCTGGGGACCATTTGCAGCTGCGATTTTTAATGTACGTGTCCACTTGGACCCACTGCTCGGGGAAGTTGTCCAAGTAGGCACGTACTCGCCCAAGACCGTCAGAACAGACGGCTTCCTGCCCAATCACGGGGTGTTTAAATGCGTGCGCGCTCATGCCAGCACTGCCTGGAGTTGCGCAACGGCGGCGGCGTACTGCTCGGGCTTGAGCTCGGGGGCCTTGGCCACACCGAAGCCCGCCAGCACACCGGCAGCAGCGTCGCGGCCCTTTTCCTTGGAGACCTTGAGCACGAGGGTCTTGACATCCTCATAGGTCACGGTAGAGGGGGCGGGGCTTGATGCCTCGGGCGATGAGGCAGGCGTTGCAGCGGCGGTCTCCGTAGGTTGGGAAACCGCAGCAGCCTTTGGGTCAGGGGTCGCAGCAGTCGAGGCTTGCGCAGCGGTTGCCGCAGATGCTGCAGCTTGGGTTGATGCGCTGGCCGTCTTCTCTGGCGCAGCGGCCTTTGCAGTAGTCGGGCCAGCCACATCCGCGTGGGCTGGCGCAGACTTTGGGCCTTGGACAGCAGCGGCGGTTGCCGTCAAGGTCAGGCCAGCCAGCATGGCCTGCAGGGAGAGGAGGGCGGCAGTGTTTTCTGCCAGGGCGAGTTCGAGTGACATAAGTACCTTTCAGGCGGTGGTGGGGTTAAAAATCTTGTTGAGATCGGAGATAGCAGTGCCTGCGTCTTCACGCACCTGGTCGAACTGGTCGGCCAGCTCCAGGCGGGGTTTCAGCAGCTCGGCGGTGTCGATGTCGTGTTCGCTTGCAAGCTCAAGCAGGGCGCGCACGGTTTTGAGGTCGTAGTCAAAGGCGAACTGCAAGGCTGTATGGGCGTGCTCAATACCCTTGGTCGTGGCCGGGTCCAGGTCGAATTCATCCAGCACCTCAAGCAGGCCGGCATTGAGTTCATTGGCCCTGGCTTCTTCCATCAGCGCCTCAAAGCGGCCAAGAAGCACGCGTTCCAGGTCGGTGGTGGTGAGCGGGTCCTGGGCCAAGTCAACGTGGCAGGCCAGTTCCTCATCGGTATGGTTGCTGTAGTTCACAGTGGGCTCCAGACAAACAGGTTGAGGTAGACGACGACTAGGCAAAAGATGTAGGTCAGGACAAAGGCGACGCGGATCGGTGTCATACGACCTCGACGAACTTGCCCGCCTTGACTTCGTACCAGGTGTCGGCCTTGAGGTCTTCGCCCACGTAGCCGACGGCAATGCGGGTGCGCTGCGCGGCCTCGTCGAACCAGGGCAGCGCCATCACGCCATTGGCGCCAGCGCGGGCTTTGCTGTTGTTCCCGGCGCAAGCGATTACTGCGTCTTTGCCCGTCGCGTTGATCTGGGTGTAGTGGCCGCTGGCACCGATCCGGGTGTAGTGGCCGCTGGCACCG